>CXWL01002919.1_pt1 | contig 82895 bp, 85 predicted proteins | sample 590931 | NCBI WGS metagenome assembly CXWL01 (sample SAMEA3498368, study PRJEB10139) | groundwater metagenome | biome: water well; material: biofilm material | place: Germany | collected 2015-04-27
GGGTGGCTATTGTGCCAGAAAGTTCTCCGTATGACCTGTCTACTTTTCTGGGGAGCTTACGAGTACACTAGCAAAGTCAGTCATACGTAGATGGAGTAAAGGCGGCAGGCTGCTCAAAAAGTTCGTCCAGCAAGGCAGGAGGCGAATCGAAACCGGAGGCGTACCCTCAGGGGTACGTTGAGGATTTCGATGAGTCGAGAACGAAGCTGGCGAGCTTTTTCAGCAGTCTGCTAGACGGGGGGTTCGAAGAGGCCAAGCTGCAACTCCTCAGCTCGGGTCAGAGGAATGGGATACCGTTCGGTAAAGCAGGCGTTGCAATACTGGCCCGGTGTACCGGGAGAGACATTCAGCATGCCTTCAAGACTCAAATAGGCGAGGCTGTCGGCTGTAATGTATTTCCGAATCTCTTCGGTGGAGTGGCTGGACGCGATGAGTTCCTTTCTGGTCGGCGTGTCGATGCCGTAGAAGCAGGGGGAAATGATCGGCGGTGAGCTGATGCGCATGTGCACTTCTTTGGCTCCCGCATTGCGAAGCATCTTCACGATTTTACGGCTTGTCGTGCCCCGCACCAGCGAATCGTCGACGACGACGACCCGTTTCCCTTCCAGTACTTCCGGCACGGCATTGAGCTTGACCTTGACGCCGAAGTGGCGGATCGATTGTTCCGGCTCAATGAAGGTGCGGCCGACATAGTGATTGCGAATCAGCCCCAGTTCAAATGGAATCCCCGCCCCCTCGGCATAGCCGAGCGATGCGGGCACTCCGGAGTCCGGCACGGGAATGACGATATCTGCCGGCACCGACGATTCTTTCGCCAGTTGCCTACCCAAGGCCTTGCGTGTGCCATACACCGCGTTCGCGCCGAAGATCTTGCTGTCTGGTCTGGAAAAATACACATATTCAAACACACACATGGCCGGACTGGCAGGAGCAAACGGCTTATGACTCGTCACACCCTTGTCGTTCAGCAGAACTAACTCGCCTGGTTCGATCTCACGGACCACTTCAGCGCCGAGCAGATCGAACGCGCACGTTTCCGACGCCACGAGGTAGGTGTCGCCCAAACGGCCAAGGCAGAGAGGCCGGAATCCATGAGGGTCTCGTACTGCAATAACCCCCTCGTCCGTCTGCAAGACGATCGAAAACGCCCCTCGCACTTGGCTCAATGCATCGATGATGCGGGCCAGCAACGTATCGGCCCGTGAATGGGCGATCAGATGGATGATGACTTCGCTGTCGGAACTGGATTGAAAGATCGCGCCGTAGGCCTCGAGCTCGTGCCGCAACACTTGGGCATTGATGAGATTGCCGTTATGGGCAAGCGCCAGGTTCCCAAGCGCAAAGTTGACCGAGAACGGCTGAACGTTCTTGAGGTCGTTCCCCCCAGCCGTCGAGTAGCGATTGTGACCGATCGCCATCGAACCGATCAATTGATCGAGCGCCTTGGTATTGTAGATGTCGGCAACTAGCCCCTTCCCCTTATGGATATAAAACTGCTCGCCATCGCCTGAGACAATGCCGGAAGCTTCCTGTCCGCGATGCTGCAGGGCATACAAGCCCAGATAGGCGAGATTTGCCGCTTCCTTGTGGCCGTAAATGCCGAAGACAGCGCATTCGTCGTGAAACTTGTCGGGAGTGATCAGTGGTAAGGGGTACGGTGTAAGGCGTGAAGCGATTGAAGGCAATTCTCGATTCTGACTCATAATCCCCTTTACCTTTAACCCTTCACCCCTGACGCCTAACCCCTCACGCCTGATTCAGTGTGCGCTCAATCGAAAGGGCCCATCGGTCGTACAGTTGATCGACCGGAAGATCGATGCGGCATCCCTCGCTCCATTGCCCCTGCTCTACATCGATGACGAAACGATTGCCTCCCACTGCCCCGATCTTCATCGCTGGAATACCCGAATCCCATGCGCGATTCAAGATCTGTTCGGCCATCTCTTGCTTCACCGAAAGCACGACCCGCGATTGGCTCTCACCGAATAGGAGCGCATCCCGCCGCAAGGCATCAAGCGATAATTTTATCACAGCGCCTCGCCTGCTGTCCGGGGAAGAAATACAACATTCGGCCAATGCGACAGACAATCCACCATCTGAGCAATCGTGGGCAGACTGCACGATTCTCTCACGGATAATCTTCAAGAGAAAATCATGGAGCGCCTTCTCCGTTTCAAGACTCAAGAGCGGAGGCGACCCCTGCTCCCGGTGATGGAGCACTTTCAGATATTCACTGCCGCCCAGATCCTCTTTCGTCTTGCCCAGGAGCAGAATCGCGTCGCCATCCTGCTTGAACCACTGCGTCATCGTCTTATCGGCTGACTCGATCAGACCCACCATCCCCAACATCGGCGTGGGATAAATCGACAGGCCATTGGTCTCATTGTAAAAGCTCACATTGCCGCTGACGATGGGAATGGTGAAATGTTCGCAAGCATCCCGCAACCCCTCGATCGCCAACACAAACTGCCACATGATATCGGGCCGCTCAGGGTTGCCGAAATTCAAACAGTCCGTGAGCCCGATCGGCTCTGCCCCGGAGCAGACCAGGTTCCTCGCCGCCTCGGCCACCGCAAGACGAGCCCCTTCATAGGGGTGCAGCAAGCAATAGCGGCTATTGCAGTCCACCGTCATCGCGAGGGCTTTGTTCGTTCCCTTGATCCGAACCACCGCGGCGTCAGAACCAGGCCTGACCATCGTGTTGGTCCGGACCATGTGGTCGTACTGTTCATAAGCCCAGCGTTTGCTCGCAATTGTCGGCGACTCAAGCAAGGACAACAGCGCCGCACTCGCATCCTTTACATCGGGAAGCGCATCGTAATTCAGATTGGTCAACATGTCCTGATAACCAGGCGGCGAATAAGGCCGCTCGTAGCGTGGCCCGTCATCGGCCAGCGACTTTGCCGGAATCTCCGCCACTACCTTGCCCTGGTCCTTCACACGGAGAATCCCATCGCCCGTGACCCGTCCCACTACCGCCACATCGAGATCCCATTTCTTACAGATCCGGATGCATTCGTCTTCCTTGCCCGCCTGCGCCACCATCAGCATCCGTTCCTGGGATTCCGACAACATCAATTCATAGGGCGTCATGCCCGGCTCACGCCGCGGCACATCGGTTAGATCCAGGTCAATTCCGTTTCCAGCACGCGACGCCATTTCACAGGACGAACTGGTCAGGCCAGCCGCTCCCATGTCCTGGATACCAACCAGCAAATCGCCCGCCATCAGTTCGAGGCAGGCTTCCAGCAGCAGTTTTTCCTGGAACGGATCACCCACCTGTACAGTTGGGCGTTTCTGGTCCGACTGGTCGTCGAACGAATCGGAGGCCATCGTCGCTCCGTGAATCCCGTCGCGGCCCGTCTTCGACCCGAAATAGATCACCGGATTGCCGACCCCTGCCGCCGTGCCAAGAAAGATCTTGTCCTTCTGCGCAATGCCGAGGCAAAACACATTCACGAGCGGATTCAGCGAATAAATATCGTTGAAAACGATTTCGCCTCCGACCGTCGGCACACCCATACAGTTGCCGTAGCCCGCAATGCCCGACACGATGCCCTTGACCAGATGCCGGTTCTTCGCATGATCAAGCCCGCCGAACCGCAACGCATCGAGCAAAGCAATCGGCCGCGCACCCATCGTAAAGATGTCGCGCAGAATCCCCCCCACCCCGGTCGCAGCCCCTTGATAGGGCTCGATGAACGAAGGATGGTTGTGCGACTCCATCTTGAAGACCGCGCACAGTCCATCGCCGATATCCACCGCCCCGGCATTCTCCCCCGGCCCCTGCACCACTCGTGGCCCGGTCGTCGGCAGTTTCTTCAAGTGCACACGCGAACTCTTATACGAGCAATGCTCCGACCACATCACCGAGAACATGCCCAACTCAGTGATATTCGGTTCCCGCCCGAGGATCTCAACAATCTTCTTGTACTCATCGTCCGTCAGATTATGCTGCGCGATGAGGTCTTTGGTAATCACTTGAGCTTGCATGAATCATTCACTCCAACGCTAGACAGACGCAGCACTAGTGCGCAAGAGACCGGACAGTTCCAATACTCGCTTCGACCAGACACTTGAGGCCTCAGCCACTTGTCCGCGACGAACAGGATCTAACCAGATTTGAACCCACTGGCATTGCCATCTCGCAAGCTGAACTTGCAATTCAACAAGCTCCGCTGACACCTCGATTTCAGCACCAACCGCCGTCCACTCGATAAAGTATTTACTCTCATCGATCAGACTTTCAACTGCATCACGGCTGGCCTCATGCGCAGCAAACGATTTAATCCGGCTCAAATTCGCCGCCAGCCCACCTAAGCGAACGGGAAGGGTGTCACGAAGATACCGTTCTTGAATGGCCGATCTATCTTTCACACTCCACCCAATAAAGGCTTAACGATCTCTGCCACACGCTCTCTGATACCAGAATCCAGTATCTCCAGCGAGGGATTGTTCTGGCGTGGTCGAATGTTGATCAAAGACTCAAACGTGACCTGCTGTGCGCCGGGAATCCAATCCGCACCCCAAACATCTTTCTGGCGACTCCCATCTTCAAGCAAGGCCGCTTCACAATCTGCATGCAATGCCCCACCACCGGCAAGAATTCCTCGCTCAAGATCAACAGCCAACTTTACGTATGTTTCAAGCACCTGAAGCATCTCTTCCATCTGGTGCGTCGTGGCCCGATCACGAATAATGTGGATCACAGTAGCGTCTTCAACGGCCTCTCTCCGCCCCTTCGCCCCCAGAAAGAAACCAAGTCATATTCGTCGTCCTTCAGATTATGCTGCGCGATTAGATTTTGGCAGCCAGACTATTCCCTCTTACGCCAAGCCTACCTTGGACTGGCTCTGTTACCACGCAAGAGGTTACTGAGTTGAACTAGGAGTTCATAGTAGCTCGAATCTATATGCGACGGTTTCAAATCGTTAAATAATTCTTCCTTGAAATTATCGATAATTTTCTTCGCTTCAACCTGAAATCCATTCTTTTGCAACAACAAACTTATTGCGTGAACCCTTCCCTTCGTTCCGTTCATATCCTTCACAGTCAACTCGGGTAATCCTGACTGAATATTCCTCACCTTCTTCCATGCCGCAAGGATCGCCTCCGCAGCCAAAAAGTCTTCTCCGGTTATGGCGACGGTTCCTGACTGAATTTCGCTATACCGTTTCCATGTTCCATAGCCTTTATTCTTGATGTACTCTTTTTGCTTCTCTTTCGATATCTCATCATCATCGCTAATGATGAAACACTCGCGGTTCGCAAGCTCTATCATTGGGGTAATGTAGCGAATATCTCTGACGCCATGAGCGTAGCAACTACCTATTTCTTTAAATTCCTCCTTAAGATCTTTGTACTTGGGTGAGAGCTTGCTAATGGCTACCTCGAACAGCTCTTTATCTCTCCATCCTTCAAAGACAATATTTCTCTTTTTGATATGCTCAAAGACCGAATGACCAAGCGAATTGTACAAAACTTCTTCGTCTACGAAATTTGACTCATTCGCTTCCGTTAACTTCGTCACCTCATTCTTCTTTGTAGTAATCAAATGCCTTCCAATATTATCTCTGTCGATCATGAAGATAGAATGAGTGCTATAGACAACATAGTTATTCCTTGAGATGGCAATGAGTTCTTCCCTCAGATACCGAGCTCCACTTGGATGCAAGCTGTTATCCGGTTCATCTATGAGCAAAAGTGTGTTGGTTAACTGCTTTGTCCTAACTTGAGCCGACACCATCAGCAAGAACGATACGAACCTCTTGAACCCATCGCTCCGTCTGGACATTTCAAAAAGGTTGTGGGCATCCTTAATGCCAGCATCAATTTCTGTGGGGCCGTAGGGCACAAGGCTAATGCTTACATCTTTATATTCGCTCCAAATCGAATGAATATGTTTTGTCGAAGTCTTGGCGACAAGGTCAAGAAGGTTGCGCACTCCGTGGGTAGACTTCCTCTGTGCGCTCTCAAATGCCTCTTGAATATCAGTAATCCCGGCAAGGCGAAACATATTCTTTAGCGGATGGCAGGTGTCTGGATTCTGGACAAACTTAGCTTGGTTAATACGGGCTGGTAATAGATTGTCATCATCATAGGTCCAATAAACACAACCCGGCAACGCACTCTTAACGATCGCTCTTACCTCGCCCGCCACCAAAGAATTGATCTCTCCAACATCGACCTCATCGAGCACATCGCTAGGTATTTCAGGATAGGACCCTGTGTCTACCAGAACAAAGTCTTTAAGCGAACGCGTACTTCCGTCATCAAGGCTGACCTTAAACAAATCCTGGAGGACACCAGGGTCGGACGAGACCTTTTTCCATCTTGGGTGAACCGTATAACCATCGGGTAGCCTCCAGTATGAAAAAGACTTCGTCTTCTTTTTAACATCTACGCTGTAGAGCCCTTCATTCCGCCTGGTGCAGAATTCACTCAGGCTGTACCCTTCCCCATTATAAGCCACCAATATGGGAGCTTTATGTTTGGTTAAGACTTTTGCTGCTACCCCTTCAATCGTCTGCTGTATTTCATAATCTTCCAAGGTGAAGATGAATCTTACATGGGAGTCCTCAACAGAATCTTCGTTGGGCGAAACCTCTCGCACATCTTCTTCCGATGGCTCGACATCAGGAGAAAGCATTGAGAGCGCTTTTAGAACGTTAGATTTTCCAGACTCATTGATACCAACAAGAATACGGCACCGGTGATCAAATGTTATGGTTTGATCCTGGATTGATCGGAAATTTTTGATCTCAATTCGGCTTAAACGCATTCTAACCTTCTGACTCTCTCAACAAAAACACCCAGCTAATGGATATGCGTGTGTCGCCAATTACACAACAGCTACCCTAGCCTGCTTCTTACCACCCACCAACCATGGGTGAGGGCATGGCCAGAGCGACTTTGCCGAGAGCGGTCGGGACCCATCGAGAGTCAGCCGGGAAGGAAAGCTGGAACTGACTGACGCTTCACGGCCTGCTAAGGCCGTGGCGGAAGGAATTCCAGAAGGCTTCCGCCCGGCTGACTCCGAAAGGGTGACCGCGAAGGCACAGGAGCGGTTGGCCATACCCTCACCCAGCCTCCACCATCTTCAGCTGCTTTTTATTCCCCTTCAGCGCCTCCAGCATCGACAGGAAAATCAGCTTCCCGTCGTCATTCCCCAAGACTTCCTCCGCGCAGCGCTCCGGATGCGGCATCATGCCGAGCACATTGCCCTCGGCATTGATGATCCCTGCAATGTTGTCGAGCGAGCCGTTCGGATTCGCTTCCGGCGTTACTTTGCCCTCCGGAGTGCAGTAGCGGAGCACGATCTGCGCATTGGCCTGCAACGAGGCCAGCGTGACCGGATCGGTGTAGTAATTCCCGTCTGCGTGAGCGATCGGGATCTTGAGTACCTGACCGGACTCATAGGCGCTGGTAAACGATGTGGCAGCATTTTCAATCTTCACCGACACATCCTTACAGATAAAATGCAGCGACTTGTTCCGGAGCATGGCCCCTGGCAGCAACCCTGCCTCAAGCAGAATCTGAAACCCGTTGCAGATGCCGAGCACCAGCCCGCCCTTTTTCGCAAACTCCTTCACTGCTCCCATTACGGGTGAAAACCGCGCAATGGCACCGGTCCGTAAATAGTCGCCGTAGGAAAACCCGCCTGGCAGAACAATCACATCTAGCCCTGCAAGCAACGTCTCCTTGTGCCAGATCATCTCCACATACTGCCCCAGCACATTCCTAAAGACATGCTGACAGTCGTGATCGCAATTACTGCCAGGAAAAACGACAACGCCAATCTTCATCATCCGTAGCCCTTTTGTCTCACGTTTAACGTTTCACGTTTTACGCCGTGAGTTCGTACCGATATTCCTCAACAATCGTATTCGCCAACAACTTTTCGCACATGGCTTTGACCTGAGCCTCAGCCTTCGCCTTATCCGTTTCATTCACATCCACTTCCATGTACTTCCCGACTCGCACATTGCCTGCATTCTTAAACCCCAGCGAATCGAGCGCATGCTCAATCGCCTTGCCTTGGGGATCGAGAATTCCTTGCTTCAATGTCACATGAATTTTTGCCTTCACTATGTATTCTCCTGATCGGATGCTTTGGACTGCCTGTCTATATATCTTCTAATCCATAAAACCACCACAGCTGTCCCGATACCACCCAAAGCCAGCGCCACCATCGGCCAGCGCCAGCGCGAGCCTTCTATGCGATAGGCCAGTAAAGCCACCAGCGCCGTAGACACCAAAATGGATAAGACCAACCCATAATTCAAGAACCAACTCCGAAACTTCACGACTCTCCTCTCTTCATCTCCCACCTCCCTCCCCTAAAGGAAGGATTTGGAAATTCCCGAAGGGACGGTGGGGTTGTCCTCGACTGCGCGCGTCCAACGAGGGTCGTCTGCGACCGCGCGTTGCGCGAGCAAAGAGGACAGTCCCACCGTCATCCGCATACTCGTTTCAAAACTTCCCGATACGCCTCTTCAATCTTCCCCAAATCCTTCCGAAACCGATCCTTATCCATCGACTCTTTCGTCGTCTGGTCCCAGAGGCGGCAAGTGTCAGGCGAAATCTCATCCGCCAGAATCAGCTGGCCATTGTGCAGCCCAAATTCCAGCTTGAAGTCGACAAGGATCATCTGTCGCTCACGAAAGAACGGTTGCAAGAGGCTATTGACCTTCAACGCAAGCCTCTTGATCTCCGTCATCTGCTCCGGTGTCGCCAGTTTCATCAGTCGAATATGCTCGTCGGCAATCAAGGGATCGCCCAATGCATCGTTCTTGTAATACCACTCTACGATGGCTGGATCGATCGGATCACCCTCTCTCAACCCCAGCCGCTTCGCCAAACTTCCGGCCACCACGTTGCGGACTACGACTTCGACCGGTACGATTGTTACCTTTTTTGTCAGCAATTCCCGGTCGCTCAGCCGTTCGACAAAATGCGTCGGCACACCGGCCTGTTCCAACAACCGAAAGAGCCGCTCGGAGACTTTATTGTTGATGACGCCCTTTTCGACAATGGTCCCGCGCTTCTGCGCGTTGAACGCCGTCGCATCGTCCTTGAAGTACTGGACGACCTGATCCGGCTTGTCGGTGGCAAAGACCTTCTTCGCCTTGCCTTCGTAGAGCAGCGCGCCTATTCCCATTCTAATCCTCAACCATACTCACAATTACTGCGCCAATATCTCGATGACCTCATCTAACGATCTGGCTGTCCCCAGCAGCGTCGGATGGCCGAATCGACGCGTGTACTGAAACTCCTTTACCTTTTCCAACGCCAGCACCAGGCTGTGAAAGTCCTCCAGCTTGGAGGTTTCAAAATAGGTGATGAAATCCAGATCGTCGAGCCCACTGGAGTGATAGAGCTTCCGTTTGACCGTCTTGAGATAGGGCAACGTGGCTTCCGTATGTTCCTGCATCATCGCGGCGCGTTTGTCCTGATCCAGCCCCCACCAGTCTGCGCTCTTGCGGATCGGGATGACGATTGCATAGGGCTTAGAACCCGGCTCACTGGGAGTCTTCAACTCCGCCTTGATGTTGTCAGGCATCCCCGGCACATAGTTGGCCTTCTTGGTCAGGCCATGCATAACACCGGCTGTCTTGAGATGTTTACCGAAGAGACTGCTCTGTAGGTCCAGGAGAAACTGTTGGGTGTCACGCAACTCGGTTGCATGAATACGAAAGAGCAGGTCCGCGTGATCGGATAGCCCTCGAAGAAGATAGAGATCGATCGCCACCTTCTCTCGATGTTGCTCGACCACTCCCCTCAGAGTGTTCAACTGTCCGATGCGTATCGCCTGTTCCTGTCTTCCCCAATCCGCATCGAGACTGAAGGCGGCAAAGGTGCCATAGACGCCCGGCTCGCTCAGCAGCTTGTCGCGATCGGCTGCGAAAGCGGCCGGCACGACCGCAAGAACGATGAACAGCAACAGCACCATACGCGCGACTGTAAAAACAGATGATCTCATCGCTTCCTCCCCTTCCTCAATTTACGTGATGTCCCTGGTCTAGATCCGAAAACTCTCCGAAAAATCTCGTCGAGATGGCGCAGATAGTACTTCGGATCGAAACAGGATCGAATCTCCGCTGCCGTGAGATATTTCGATACGAAGGGATCTCCGACGACTAATCTTTGTAGATCTCCAGCCCCTTGCCAGGAGGCCATGGCATTGCGCTGGACGGCTTCGTACGATTCCTTCCGCTGCGCCCCTTTCTCGATGAGCGACAACAGCAACCGTTGCGAATAGACCAGTCCGCCGGTGAGATCGAGATTGCGTTTCATATTGGCGGGGTAGACCACCAGATGCTCGATGACGTCAGTGATTCGCGCCAGCATATAGTCGATGAGAATCGTGCTGTCCGGCATGATCACACGCTCGACGGACGAATGGCTGATGTCGCGTTCATGCCACAGCGCGACGTTCTCCATGGCCGCGAGGCTATTGCCCCGCACCACACGCGCCAGTCCGCAGAGATTCTCGGAGGCGATCGGATTCCGTTTGTGCGGCATCGCTGAGGAGCCCTTCTGCCCCTCAGAAAAATATTCTTCCGCTTCCAGCACCTCAGTCCGTTGCAGATGGCGAATCTCGGTCGCAAACTTTTCGATACTGGCGGCCAGCAGCGCTAACGCCGAAGCATAGGCTGCATGGCGATCGCGTTGCACGATCTGGTTGGAGACAGGGTCCGGCGTGAGCCCCAGCTTCGCGCAGACATAAGCTTCCACTTCAGGCCCCTGATGCGCAAAGGTCCCCATGGCGCCGGAGAGCTTCCCGACCGCGATTTCCTGCCGCACATGCGTCAACCGCTCTCGGTGCCGGCAGGCTTCTTCGTACCAAATGGCCAGTTTGAAACCGAACGAGATCGGTTCGCCGTGGATGCCGTGCGAACGTCCGACCATCACGGTGTGCTTGTGCTTGAGCGCCTGCCGCTTCAAGACGGTAATGAGTTCGTCAAGATCGTCGAGGATAAGATCCATCGCCTCAGTCATCTGCACGGCCAAAGATGTATCGACAATATCCGATGAGGTCAGGCCCATGTGAAGAAACCGATGCTCCGGTCCGACCGACTCTACAAGCGATTCGAGAAAGGCGATCACGTCGTGTTTCGTGACCTTCTCGATTCTCGCAATGCGCTTCACATCGATCGTGGCTTTCTTCCCGATACGAGCCGCAGTGCCTCGCGGAACCTGTCCGGCCCGCTCGAACGCCGCGCAGGCGGCCAACTCGACTGCAAGCCAGATCTCGTACTTCCGTTTCAACTCCCAGATGGCTTTCATCGCGGGACGAGTGTAGCGGTCAATCACGATAGTCCTCAGGGCTGAGTGCTGAGTGCTGAGCGTAGACAGGCCGATTCATACCCTTTACCCCTTTACCCCTTTACCCCCAACAACCTTCACGCCCACCGCTTCGGCACGCTTGGCTTCCAAGCGGGGCTCCTTCGTCAAGACTTGATCCAAAATGCCGTTCACAAACTTCGAGGCGTCGTCGTCACCGAAACTTTTTGCCAATTCGATGGCTTCGTTCACCGTCACCTTGGCAGGGACGTCATCCATCCATAACAATTCATAGACACCGGTACGCAAGATATTCCGGTCCACAATCGGCATACGGCTGACTTTCCAATTCGTCGCATATTTCCCGATGAGGGCATCCAACTCTTTTTTCTTTTCCAATACTCCGGCGACGAGCCGCTCGGCGAAGGCCTTCACTTCTTCCGTGGATTCGTTTTCCTTCCAGAACAGATCCAGCCAGAGGCCCGGTTTGCCGTGAATGTCGTACTGAAACAGAATTTGGAGCGCTCGCTCCCTCGCGTGATGGCGTGATCCCATGGCTAGGCTAAACCTTGCGCTTTCGCGGCGCCCGTCTCTTATTTGACCCTTCACGCTTCACACTCGGCGCAGTCCCCTCACCATCCCGTAATAGGCGCATGACCGTCGCCATTTCAATCGCGGATCTGGCCGCCTCTCCGCCACGGTTGAACTTGGTCGGTTCAGACCTCTCGATCGCTTGCGCGACCGTATGAGTCGTCAGTACACAGAAAATGATCGGCACGTCGGCATCCAGCGCCGCCTGCCCGATACCACGGCTCGCTTCCGCGCTGATGTAATCGAAATGCGGCGTATCGCCACGAATGACCGCACCGAGACAAATCACCGCGTCGAACCGCTTCGACCGCGCCATCGTTCGTGCGACCAGGGGGATCTCGAATGCCCCCGGCACCCGCACCGCTTCGATATCGTCCGACTTGACTCCATGTTTCGTCAGTCCCTCCACACAGGAACTCAGCAGTTTGCTCGTGACGAACTTATTGAACTTCGCAACGACAATCCCAAACCGCAACCCCGTGGCATCATGTGAACCCTTCCGCAGTTTCATCCCTCTTTACTAGTCCTTCCCTTTGGCACATTGCCACTCAGACAGATGCTTGGGGGAGTCCCCACGCGCGCATCGGGACTCCCCAACCATCCGTCTCACACTTTCTTGAGAATGTGCCCCATCTTATTTTTCTTCGTCCGTAAGTACTTCACATTCGCCGCGCGCGGCTGAATCTCGATCGACACACGCTCCACCACCTTTAGCCCATACCCTTCGATGCCGACGATCTTGCGGGGATTATTCGTGATGAGCTTGATCTGGTGCAGACCGAGATTGACGAGAATCTGTGCCCCAACACCGTAGTCGCGCAAGTCCGCCTTGAATCCCAGTTTCAAATTCGCTTCGACCGTATCGCTCCCCTGATCTTGCAACCCGTAAGCTCTGATCTTGTTGAGGAGGCCAATGCCGCGCCCTTCTTGATTCAAGTAGAGCAGAACCCCACGCCCTTCTTTCTGAATCACTTCCATCGCCTTGTGGAGTTGGTCCCGACAGTCGCACCGCAACGATCCCAGCGCATCGGCGGTCAAACAGCCTGAGTGCACACGCACGAGGGTGGGATCGCCTCCCTCCACACGCCCTTTCACCAACGCAATGTGCGTGACACCGTCCAATTCGTTTTCGAACGCCACGGCCTCGAAATCGCCGAACATCGTCGGCAGCCGCGCGCTGGCCATCCGCCGCACAAAGGGCTCGCGCTGCATGCGGTATTCGATGAGGGACTTGATCGTGACCATTTTCAACTTGTGCGCTTTGGCAAACTTCGTCAATTCCGGCACGCGCGCCATGGTGCCGTCCTCGTTCATGATTTCGCAGATCACGCCGGCAGGAATGAGCCCGGCCAGCCTCGCCAGATCGACAGATCCTTCCGTTTGCCCCGCTCGTTTCAACACGCCACCCTGCTGCGCCTTCAAGGGGAAAATATGGCCGGGACGCGCCAGATCGCCAGGTTTGGATTTTGGATCGATCGCCACATGAATTGTCGTGGCCCGATCCGCCGCTGAGATGCCTGTCGTCACGTCTTTTCGAGCATCGATCGACACCGTGAACGCCGTGCCGAAGGTGGCGGTATTCTCCACTGCCTGCTGCGGGAGATGGAGTTCCTCCACTCGCTGAGGAGTCAGGGCGAGACAGATCAACCCACGGGCATGGCGGGCCATAAAGTTCACGGCCTGGGGCGTCACATGTTGCGCGGCCATGACAAGATCCCCTTCATTCTCACGATCTTCGTCATCGACAAGAATGATGAGCTTCCCCTGCTTGATGTCCCGAATCGCGTCTTCGATGCTGTGAAATGGAGTGGCCATAGAATGAATGTCGTGGATGGTTAATGGTTAACGTTCAACGGAAGATCAATTTATCATTTACCATTGCATATGTAACATGGTTTTTTTGACCGATCTTTATCGGGGAAACCCTTCAGGATGAAGACCCTGCCACTGAGGCCGCCCGAGCCCGCAACGCAACGATCACCGTTCCCCAGGCGCAGACCCCAAATCCTGCAAAGAGCCAGAGACCCAAATCGTAGTTCCCGGTAAATCCCTTCATGGTGACAGCAACGATGGGCAGAAGAAATCCTCCGAAACCGCCGGCGGCTCCCACCACACCCGATGCGAGGCCAATGTCTTTCGGAAACCACTCGGCAACCAGTTGGAACACCACACCGTTTCCGAATCCCATCGCACCGGTCGCAATCACCATCATGGCCACAGCCATGGCTAGAGAGGGACTTGTCACGGCGACGACCGAACCGACAATCACCGGCAGCACATAATAGAGGCTGTGGAGGCCCCCCTGCCGATCTGCAACGTAGCCGCCCACCGGGCGAATCAAACTGCCGAAAAGCCCACATAACGCGGCGATGGTTCCAGCCATCACCGCGTCCAGCTGATAGAGATCGTGCAACAGCAGCGGCAGCAGGCTGCAAAATCCGATAAATCCACCGAATGTGACGGCATACAAAAAACACAGCCAATAGGCAGACCTGCGGCGTATGAGATCTGCCGCATTGTGCCACCACGCAACGAGATGGGGCTCTACTCGCGGCTGTTCCTGCGGAACGAGAAGCGTAAATAGAACCAGCGTGACGCCGACGACGCCGGCCATCACCCCGCAGACTTGATGCCAATCCATTGCCGCAGCCCAGCGCGGCGCAAGAAACAGGATCAACACGGTCCCCACGTTCGCCGATGCAGCGAGACCCAACACGAACCCCTGCGCAGTCGGCGGATAGGCTCGCCCGGCAATCGGCAACGACACCGCGAAACTTGCGCCGGCGACGCCAAGAAACAACGCAAAAACCAACGCGTCATGATATCCAGACACACCCAGCCATCCCCACAACAAGGCAGCCAGTTCAGCCAGAAGAATCACCAGTGCGGTGTGCCGCGCGCCCACTCGATCAGCGCTCCATCCCGCCAGCATTCTGAGTCCTGCCCCGCCGAGTAGAGGCAGCGCCACCAACCACGCCGTTTGCTGCTCGCTCAGCTCTAGATCGCGCGCGAGCGAAATGCTCATGGCGCCGATCAGGAGCCACACCATGAAGCTGACGGTCAAATGCAACCAGGCCCCGGCCAAGGACGGCCAGTGCCCGCTTCGTAGTACTGTCAGGATGGTCATGGCGTCCTCTTCCTCGTCGATGCGCGAAAGACGACATCATAGGGGACGCCGTTTCGTCCGCGCAAGGGACAGAGGGAGGACCTAACTTCTTTCGCGTGAGACTCAGACTTTTTCAGCACCCAGGCCAGGGGCGCTTATGATAATCTCGACCGATATGAGCCCGCGCAAGAAAAATCTCGACGAAGAACCGATCGAACCGGAGGTCTTAGACCCGTCGGAAGACGAGATCGTCGACATCAGTCCGCCTCTCGACGTGTCTCACCCTGTCGCCCCGGAAGATCATCAGGCCACGAGCTCCACCGCCGTGGTGCCGGTCACGGCGCTCCAACAATATCTCGCCGAGGTCCGTCTCCACCCCTACCTCTCGAAAGAAGAAGAGCTGCGTCTCTTCCATGAATATAAGGTCCAGGGCAACCGCGAGGCCGCCGTGAAACTCATCATGGCCAACCTGCGGGTATCCATCTCGATTGCCGCCGAATATCTCCATACCGGCGCCGATCACATGGACCTGATTCAAGAAGGCAATGTCGGACTGATGCATGCCATTAAGAAATACGACCCGTCGAAGAACGTACGATTTTACGCCTATGCTGCCTGGTGGTCTCGGGCCTATATCCTTCGCTATTTATTGAACAACTATCGTCTGGTCAAGATCGGAACGACTCAAGATCAACGGAAGCTGTTCTACAACCTCAAAAAAGAGAAAGCGAAGCTTGAACGAGAGGGCTTTGCCCCGGACACGAAGTTGCTTGCCGACCGTTTGAATGTACGGGAGCGAGACGTCATTGAGATGGGTCAGCGGCTGGGTAATTGGGAACTCTCGCTGGACCAGCCTATCGGTGAGAACCAGGAAGGCAGTCTTCTGGATGTGCTCCCTTCTCAGCAAGTCCCAGCCGACGAACAGCTTGCGCAAACCCAGTTAAAGACTCTCTTTCGCGCCAAGCTTGCCGAATTCGTCAAGACACTCGACGAACGGGACGAAGACATCCTGCGAAACCGTATTCTTTCAGAAACTCCGCTAACCCTAGAGGACCTTGGCGCCAAATATTCCATTACCAAAGAGAGAACGAGGCAACTCGAATCCCGCATCATCAAGCGGCTGCGCGACTATATGAAGAAAGACATCAAAGATTTCGACCACTTGAGAGCCTGACTTCGTTTTCAACCATCCGCGAAAAGTAATCCTGGAATATCAAATTCTCAATAGGTTATGATCCCTCTGCCGGTGTTCTGAGGGTGCATGGAAGAAATTCGCTGTTGCCCCCCTTGACTTGGACGAACCTGAGGCTATCTCCACTCCCGTGTCCAAGGATCAGGACCTCTGCTCGTTCTGGAGTACTACCGTTACCCATCGAGTCCAGACCTGTTCTACATCGTCGATATTCACTGGTTTAACTTCATGAGGAGGGTGTTGCTATGAGCACTGCAGCCAAAGAAAAGACAGACAAGAAGAGCCTAGCCAAGGGGTTCCAGCCTCTGGGTGACCGGGTGTTCGTCACCTACACCGAGGAGTTGGACCGTACATCCGGCGGGATTTACGTGCCGGACAGCGCGAAGGAGAAGCCGCAACGAGGCATCGTCCAAGCCATCGGCAAGAAGGTTGAGCATGTGAAAGTCGGAGACCAGGTTCTCTTCGACAAATACTCAGGCAGCAAGCTCCGCATCGAAGACGAAGAATGCTTGATCCTCAAGGAAGAAGACATCCTCGGCGTCTTCACCAGCTAATCACCATCTACAACACACACGACGACGATACTTTTTAAGGGAGGCACACAATGGCAAAGCAACTTATGTACGGTGACGCAGCGCGCGCGTCCATCCTCAGAGGGGTGAACCAGCTCGCCGACGCCGTCAAGGCAACACTCGGTCCGAAGGGCCGCAATGCGATTCTCGACAAGAAGTTCGGCGCACCGACGATCACCAAAGACGGCGTGACCGTGGCGAAAGAAGTTGAACTCAAGAACCCGTACGAGAACATGGGAGCCCAGCTCGTGCGCGAAGTCGCCAGCAAGACCAGCGACACGGCAGGCGACGGCACCACAACCGCAACCGTGTTGGCCCAGGCCATCTATCGTGAAGGCGTGAAGAACATCACCGCCGGGGCGAACCCGATGGAAATTCAGCGTGGCATCAACAAGGCGGTCGAAGTCGTCATCAACGAACTCAAGAAACTGAGCAAGCCCTGCCAGAACAAGACCGAGATCTCCCAAGTCGGAACCATTTCAGCCAACAACGACAAGACCATCGGCGACCTCATCGCGGAAGCGATGGAGAAGGTCGGCAAAGACGGCGTGATCACGGTCGAGGAAGCCAAGTCGATGACCACCTCCTTGGATGTGGTCGAAGGCATGCAGTTCGACCGCGGCTACATCTCCCCCTACTTCGTGACCAACGCCGAGCGGATGGAAGCAGTCATGGAGGATCCGCTCATCCTTATCTCCGAGAAGAAGATCAGCAGCATGAAGGACTTGCTGCCGGTCCTCGAGCAGGTTGCCAAGATGGGCAAGCCCCTCGTGATCCTCGCGGAAGACGTGGAAGGCGAAGCCTTGGCCACTCTGGTAGTGAACAAGCTCCGAGGCACGCTCAACGTGACGGCCATCAAGGCTCCTGGCTTCGGCGATCGTCGCAAGGCCATGCTGGAAGACATCTCGATACTCACCGGCGGCCAGGTGATCTCGGAAGACATCGGCATCAAGCTGGAAAACGTGAAGCTCACGGACCTCGGCCGCGCCAAGCGCATCACGGTCGATAAGGACAACACCACGATCGTGGAAGGCTACGGCGATCCGAAGAAGATCGAAGGCCGCGTGAAGCAGATCAAGGCACAGATCGATGAGACGACCTCCGACTACGATCGGGAGAAGCTCCAAGAGCGCCTCGCGAAGCTCGTCGGCGGTGTGGCCGTCATCAACGTCGGCGCCGCAACCGAAACCGAAATGAAGGAAAAGAAGGCGCGCGTCGAAGACGCGTTGCACGCCACCAAGGCGGCCGTCGAAGAAGGGATCGTCCCTGGCGGCGGAACGGCATATCTTCGTTGCATCGGCGCGTTGGATTCGCTCAAGCTGGTGGCAGAGCAACAGGTCGGTGTGAATATCATCCGCCGTGCGCTCGAAGAGCCGATTCGTCAAATTGCGTTCAATGCTGGGATGGAAGGCTCGGTCATCGTTGAGAAAGTGCGTAATGACAAGAATACCAGCGGCGGCTACAACGCCGCGACCGAGGAATATGTGGACATGATCAAGGCCGGCATCATCGACCCCACCAAGGTGTCGCGTTGCGCATTACAGAATGCAGCGAGCGTAGCGGGATTGATGCTCACGACCGAGGTCATGATCACCGAACTGCCGGAAGAGAAGAAAGAGCCTGCCGGCGGCGGCGGTGGACACAACCACGGCATGGAAGGCATGTACTAAAAAGCGACGCTAGGAAGCAGTCAGCTTTCAGCAACGAAGGGCCCGGCGGGAAACCGCCGGGCTCTTCGTGTTTCTAGCAGGCTGGCGGCGGGGTTCTCTTTACAATCATCATAATCCCGCATGTGTATCAGTCAGGAACTTCACGAGTTCCCTCTGCCGCAGTAATCTGAGCCATTGCGCGCTACGAGTCCTTGAGAGGGATCTGGACGACGGGTTACTTGACAGGCTTTCGCCCGATGAGCTGGAACGTTTTCTTAAGTATCGAGGAGGTTTTCGGCTTATCGAAGCACGACCGAAAGATGTCGTGCACGAGGGTTCTGTGCGCGGCATGGTCCGCTTGGAACTGCTTGAGCGCGACCGATCGATTCGCCCCGGTATAGCCCATGCGGATTGCGCAGCGTTCGAGTTTGTCCTGTCGATCCGGTAACGCATGTGTTTGCAGATCGTGGACCATCTGCAGCTTATGTTCGACGTCCCGAAGAAACTGATAGGCTTGGGTGAGACCGGCCTGCTGTTTCGCTGAAAGAATGCCGGCGCGACGAAGTCTCGCTAACGATCCAATGGTTCCTCGGTCCAAGATTCTTGGTAATCGACGACCGGCGAGCGCTTGGATCGTCTGGACTAAAAACTCAATCTCACGAATGCCTCCGCCGCCTAACTTCACGTTGCGCTGCTCCTGCCCGCGCTCTGCCATTTTCGCGTCAATCCGCTCCTTGACCGATCGAACCTCCTCCACGATCGCGAGTCCTTGTTCGACACCAGCCTGTTTCGACAAGGGAGTCAGCACAAAGGGCCGCACCATCTTGACGAACGATCTCCCGACCTCATTCGACCCGGCAATGGGCCAGGCTTTCAGCAAGGCCAACCGTTCCCACACCTGGCCTCTCGTCCGGTAGTATTTCGCATAGTCGTCGAGCGAGCGCGTGAGCTGCCCCACCGAACCTTCTGCTCGCAAACGGAGATCGACGCGATAGAGATATCCTTCATGAGTCTGTTCGGTCAGTGCCTTCGTCAGTTCCCGCGCAAGAATTTCAAAATATTCCTCATTGGACAACCTGCCCTGCGCAGGGCCCTCTACCTTCTTCCGTCCTGATACAGCCGGCCTGGTTTCTCCCTCATGGGATTCACAAACATAGAGCACATCCACGTCGGAACTGTAGTTGAGCTCATGTCCGCCCAGCTTTCCCATCCCAATAACCGTGAACCCGGTTTCCACCCATCGTCCCTGCCGATTCCGATGCATGGGAACGCCATACTGAGCCCGCAAACCTGCATCCACAATACGATAGGCGGCATCGATCAGGACCGAAGCCAGATCCGAAAGGGAGGCGGTGGTTTCTTCCACATCCGCCAAGCGGAGAAGATCGCGCACGCCGATGCGCAACATCTCCCGATGACGGAATCGTCTGAGCCCGTCCAATTTGAGTTCAGTGGCGACGACACTCTCCAGACTTTGCCGAACCGCCCGCTCCATCCCCACCTTGGTCGGCGCGGTGGACAGTACTTTTTGTTGAGCCAGCCAATACAGCAGCAGCGGATCGCGGACGAGGGTGAAGGCAAGCGAGTTACTGTTCCCGAAAATTGTGCTTACCAGATCCAGCATGCGGGGAGCGCTGCGCAGGTATTCCAGGACAGCCGAGCGGCTGACGCCACTCGCGAGCCAACGTTCCCATTGATTCAAGGCTAGGTCTGGATCGGCCGTCTTTCCAATCCCTTCGAGCAACGCGGGCAGAATGGCTGCCAACTGACGCCGTTGGTGCGGATCGCCTGCCATCGATTGCAGGTTCGCATCAGCCTCCTCAATGCGCTGAAGTCCATACGGTTGAAGAATCGCGTTAACCTGGATTGGCTCAAGCCCGGAAGCTAAGAGGATCGGAGTCGGATCCAGTCGAGCAGCCCATTGAAGCTTCGGGACAGCACAGTAACGCGGCACGGGCTTCTGAGGACGAGTGGGCATAGGCAGGCATTATACTCATCCGTTGACGCTCGCACAATGAACCTCGCTTCGGCTATACTCGGCTCATGACGGACGGGCTTGGATCACGCGACGCGATCATCAAGACCCTGACCTCCCTTTGTTCGACTGTCGAGGATGAGGTCGTTCAGGATTTCGTGTCTCGGATGGACCCCGAGTATTTCGAGCGGTTCAAACCGGACACCATTGCCCACCACATTCAACTTGCCAGCCGGCTCACACCGGACCATCCCTGCGAATTATCGGTGCTCGACAAACGAGCGGGGCGATCAGAAATCAGCATCGTCGCCTACGATTACTTCTCGGAGTTCGCCGCCATCTGCGGTGTGCTCTCGGCTTTTGGACTCAATATCGAAGAAGGGCGGATCTACACGTTCATGGAGGCCGCGCCGTCTCCCTCGACAGTCCGCAAACCGAAAGGCCGGCCCGGCCTCAGCCGCAAGAAAATCGTCGATGTCTTTCTTGTGCACCCCATCGATCACACAGGCTTTCCTCCGCCCCAGCACAATGCCCTCCGACAAACGATCAGCGAGATCGTTCAGCTGTTGGATGCCGGCGAGGTCGAAGAGGCGCGCCAATATGTTAACCGCCGGCTCGTCGAACGATTGGACAAGCAGCGGAGCGCCTTCACCGGCTTGCTCGATACGGTGCACATCACCTTCGACAACAGCCAATCGCCGACAGATACGATCATGGACATCCAATCGGACGATACGCCGGCCTTCCTCTATGCGCTGGCGAACGCCCTGGCTATGCGTAATATCTACATCACCAAGGCCCAGATCGAATGCGACGGCGCCAAGCTACACGATCGGTTTTTTGTGAGAAATCGCGATGGGCAGAAACTGCTCGACCCCGCAGATCAGCAGCAACTGCGGCTGACCGCCGTGCTCATCAAACAATTCACGCATGCCTTGACCTGGGCCTCCGACCCGGCGAAGGCCCTCGCATCGTTCGACCAGTTCCTGGATCTCATCGTGAAAGACCAGAGCAGAAAGGGCAAGAGCCAGGCGCTCAATTTCATCAGAGATAAAAATACCTTTCCGCTACTCGCAAGGCTGCTCGGCGCCAGCGACTTTTTGTGGGAGGATTTCCTCCGGCGCCAGCACGACAACCTCCTTCCATTGCTCACAGAATATCAAGATGCTCCCTTGATCAGACCACAGGCGACTCTTCGAAAAGAGCTCAGCCGTCTGGTCGCCCGCGCGAAAACAGACGCCGCGCGAAAGGACGCCTTAAACCGGTTTAAAGATCACGAGATGTTCCGAATCGACATCAAGCACATCGTCGAGCCTTCGAGCAATTTCCCGGACTTTTCGCTGGCGCTCACGGAACTGGCGGAAGTCATCGTCGAGCGAAGCATCGACGATTGCAGCGCCAAGCTGGAGAAATCGTACGGACGCCCACGGCTCGCCAACGGAAGGCCCTGCCCATTCGCCGTCCTGGGACTAGGGAAATTCGGCGGACAAGAACTCGGCTACGCGTCAGACATCGAGGTCCTGTTCGTCTACGGCGGATCGGGAATCACCAACGGAAAAGAGCGAATCGAAAACAGCGAGTATTTTGAGCGGCTGGCGCAGGAGCTTCTAGGATGGATCGAAGCCAAGCAAGAAGGCATTTTTCGCATCGATGTCCGGCTCCGCCCGCACGGAGGCAAGGGCGCGCTGGCCAATGCGTTCGAGGAGATCTGCCGCTACTACAGTCCAACCGGACTGGCTGCGCCGTTCGAGCGGCAAGCCTTGATCAAGTTACGGCACATCGCCGGACACTCCGCGCTGGGCCGTCGGCTGGAAGCGCACCGAGACTCCTTCGTCTACGGAGAGACGCCTTGGGACATTTCCTCGGCGCTGGAGCTTCGAAGGCAACAGCTCAAACAAATGGTCTCGCCGGGGAGCATCAACGTGAAGTATAGCCCAGGGGGGCTCATCGACATTGAATATGCCGCGCAATATCTGCAAGTGACGCATGGGCACAATCATCCAAGCCTGCGTACACCGAACACCCTGCATGCCCTCGCTGCGCTGGTGAATGAGGGGTTGGTCGCGCGTACAGATGGAGCGGGTCTTCGAAAAGCCTATATCTTTATTCGGATATTGGTTGACGGATTGCGCATGGTCCGAGGAAACACCAAGGACCTCGTGCTTCCTCCCACGGACTCAGAAGAATTCGTCTCTCTCGCGCGTCGCATCGGCTACACGAGGGACGATTGGCGCGCCGGCGCTCGCGATTTACAAGCCGATATCGAGCAGCACATGACACTCACCAAACAGTTTTATGAACGGACATTCGGAGCGTTGTGAAAGACCGGGGAGTGGCCAGGTGCCCTCCTTGCTCGCAGAACGCGCACGATAGGAATGTGCTCGTTCAATGCGCGCAGTCGAGGGCAGCCTTGGCCACTCCCCTAAAGACAAGGTAAAGAGAGGAAAACATTCGGACGAGAAAGAAAAACGGCGGCCGCCTCCTTGTTGAGAGACGGACGCCGTTGTCTTATTTGCCTTAGGCTGATAAACCTATTGCTGTCGTGCGCTTGCCCTCATACCATCGATCCGCAATTTATATGAACTGCGCGCCGCGCTACACGTCGTAATACAGGACATACTCATACGGATGCGGACGCAACCGCATGGGGTCGACTTCTTTCTTGCGTTTGTAGCTGATCCAGCTTTCGATCAGGTCCTTGCTGAACACCCCGCCCTTGAGCAAAAACTGATGGTCCTGTTCGAGGTTGCGCAATGCTTCGTCGAGACTGCCAGGCATCGTGCGAATGGTAGCCGCTTCCTCCGGCTCCAGATCGTAGAGATCCTTTTCGGCCGGCTCGCCGGGATTGATCTTGTTCTCAATCCCGTCCAGCCCAGCCATCAGCATGGCGGAAAAGGCCAAGTAGGGATTTGCGGTTGGGTCGGGAAAACGCACTTCGATCCGTTTGGCTTTTGGGCTTGGCGAGTACATGGGAATACGGATGCCCGCCGATCGATTCCGGCTGGAATAGGCCAGCAGAACCGGGGCCTCATACCCTGGGGTCAACCGCTTGTAGGAGTTGGTCGTCGGATTGGTAAACGCCGCCAAAGCCGGAGCATGTTTCAGTATCCCGCCGATATAATAGAGGCACAGTTGCGAGATGCCGGCATATTCCTTTCCGGCAAAGAGGGGCTTCCCATCTTTCCAGATGCTCTGATGCGTGTGCATGCCGGTGCCATTATCCCCATAGATCGGCTTGGGCATGAAAGTCGCGGTCTTGCCATGCCGGCGGGCTACGTTTTTGACGATGTACTTGTACATCATCAAGGTGTCAGCCGTTTTGACCAGCGGACCGAACCGGATGTCGATTTCCGCCTGGCCCGCTGACGCCGTTTCGTGATGGTGCTTCTCGATGGACATCCCGGCCTTCTGCATTTCCAGGACCATCTCACTGCGAATATCTTGTTGTGTATCGGTCGGAGGAACCGGAAAATAGCCTTCCTTATGGCGAATTTTACCGCCCAAGTTGTGGCCTTCCTGCCCGGTATTCCACGCGCCTTCTTCGGAATCGATGTAGTAAAAACCGCTGTGGCCCGTCTGATCGTACCGGACATGATCGAAGATAAAGAATTCCGCTTCAGGCCCCCAATAGGAGATATCGCCGATCTTCGTGCTTTGGAGATATTTTTCCGCCTTCTGTGCAACAAACCTCGGATCGCGTTCGTACGGCTCGCGCGTGATCGGATCGACGATATTGCCGACGAGGCTCATCGTAGGAACCGCGCAGAACGGATCGAGACAGGCCGTGGTCGGATCGGGAATCATCAGCAGATCGCTGTTGTTGATGGCTTTCCAGCCCCGGATCGACGAACCGTCCAATCCGGACCCGTCCTTGAACAACCCTTCGGTCAGCTCGTCTACGGGAACCGAGAAATGCTGCCAGGTGCCGATCAAATCCACAAACTTCAGGTCCACCATCTGGATCTTGTGTTTCTTCGCAAATTCAAGCGCCTCACGGGGATTCATTCCGACTCTCCTCCTTCGTCACATCAGACTGATAATGCAGATCCTGCAGAAACGTTTTCCGGCGCGCCGACCTGTGGATTCATGAACAGATCGATATCCTGCTTGATCGTCGCGCGAATAGCCTCCAACCGATCCTGGTCCTCGATTTTCTCTCCGTGTTGATCCGTCACATAAAACACGTCGACCACCTGATGCTTCCCGCCTGTGCGCAGAGACTGTTGTATGTCGTCGTCGAGCCTGGTTGAAATCCGAGCCGATTGGACCGACAGTCCAAGCCGGAAAATCGCGTTGGTAATGATATATAGCAGTCCTTGTGTATCGTCGGCAAACACATCGATGACGGTAAACTGGTTACTGATCTTGTTATCGATCACCACCTCGCTCGCATGACGTTCGCCCGACAATTGGCTCCCCGATGAGAGCCTGATCTTCCGGCTTCTCAACTGCTCGACCGACTCCGCTCCCTTCAACACTCGAATAATCGTCTCAGCCGTGTCAGCCAAACGCTCGTCCGGCGGCACACCGACAAAATCGGGATCGGAAGCCTGGAAGGTGTTGACCACGATCCCGTCGTTTCGAGTGAAGATCTGGGCATCGAGAATCTCAAGCCCCTGGGCCGCCATCACGCCGGAAGTTTTTGAAAAGATGCCGGGGGTGAGACGATCGTGGGTGATGACCGTAAACTCGCATGTGCCGAGTTCCTCGTTGAAGATCCCCTCGACCGACACATCGTCGGCCTGCAACTTCGCGATCGCCTCCAGATGGGACGCAATCCGTTTCGGCGGCGTCCCGTGCAAGTAGCGCAAGGGGAACCGGTCCAGTTGCGATTCGATCCAGTCGAGCCCCCCGACCACTAACGTCTTGAACTCTTGCGCCACCTCACGGGTCAGACGTTTGAGGATGTTTGGGCCGGCCATCTTATCGTCCTGCTCGCCGGAAATCGCTCGAAGCGTGCGCAGATAGAGTTCAATGAGCAAGGACTCTTTCCACTTCGTCAATACGCCAGGCCCGACTGCCGCAATATCGGCGGCGGTCAAGATCAATAGCATGCGGAGCACCTCAGGCGTCACCACCTCCTGGGCAAAGGGCACGAGCACGTTCTCGTCATAGGGGTCTCGGCGGAACGCCGTGTGCGACATCAGCAGATGCCGATGTACGAGAAACATCAGCGTTCTGGTCTCCTGCAGGTCGAGCCCAAGCCGGGCGGCTGTGTCTTCGGCAATCGCCTTGCCCACTTCGCAATGATCCTCTTTCCGTCCCTTCCCTAAATCATGCAACAGAATCGCCAGGTGCAAGAGATCCTTCCGCCTAATCTCCTGATAGACCTCCCCCATGATGCCTGGCTCCATGGCAAGCGCTTCGGCTTTGCCCACAGCCAGCAAGGTATGCTCGTCCACCGTGTACTTGTGATACTGGTTGAACTGCATCAGACCCCGGAGCGCGGCAAAAACAGGGATGAGCTTCTCCAGCAAGTGAGCACGATGCATTGCGTCAAGCGTGGTAGCCACCGCCCCAGGCCCGGAGAGGATCTTGAGAAAGACCCGGCTGGCCTCTGGAGTCCTGAAGGCCTCGCTCGACACACTATCCATGTGGCTATGAATCTCGTCCACCAGATCGGCCTCAATCTTCAACCGCCTGGATCCTGCCATCTCGAACAGCCGGAGAAGCAGATCGGGACTATCCAGCACTCGCGCCCGCAGCTCTGAAGGAACCGTCACGTTCCGGCCGGTGACGGCAAAAAAGCCGTCCACCATGTTGGCCGGCGCGACCCGAGCCGATCGGCGCTTCGCGGAGGCAGCCTGGCAGCGATCGAGGAACCGGAGCAACGTCTGATGGAGTCCCGTCGTATGCCGGTAATACTGCTGCATGAACTGCTCAACCCCCAGGAGGTGAGGCCGATCTTCAAATCCGTACAAAGCCGCGATGCGAACCTGCTCGTCGAACGACAGAATTTCCTGAGCCATCCCTGCTCCGACGTGCAAGAACGCGCGGACACGCCAGATAAAATCGCGGGCCTCGGTTACCGAGAGAAAGTCCTGCCTGGAGAGCAGGCTGCGATCCGCCAAATCTTGTACCGTCGCGGCCTGAAACCGGGCCATGCCCGCCCATCGGAGTAGATGGAAATCTCGTAGTCCTCCCTTGCTCTTCTTGACGTTGGGCTCCAGGAGATAGATCGTCTGCCCGAACTTGAGATATTCGCGTTGCCGCTCTTCTTTCTTCTGTTCGATAAAACGCCCGGCACCGCGACCGACGACTTCCTTGGCATACAGGCGATGGAACTTCTGAAACAGATTCGGGCTTCCCGCCAAAAACCTGGCGGTCATCATCGCAGTGCGGATCGACAGGTCCTGCCCTGCCAGCTCGATGCAATCCTGAATCGTCCTCATACTGTGTCCGACCTGGAACCCCAAATCCCACAGATGGTGCAGCACCTCGCGGAATAATACCGGCGCGGCCTCTCCCGCTTCCTCGCTATAGAGAAACATGATGTCGATGTCTGAGTAGGGCGCCAACTCTCGTTGGCCATACCCTCCCAATGCGACCAGGCAACAATGTTGAGCTCCCGCGATCTGCGCTCCCTCTCCCGCCTGCTTCATGGCGTTCCGGTACCGGTCCCTCACCAGTCCGTCCACGAACTCCGTCAGGGCCGCCATCACCTCGGCAGCCGTGGCTCCGTCCAAGAGCCGCTGCTTGATGGCCTGCCTGTGCCACGCCAGGGCAGAGACCGGAGTGGTCTCCGCCCCCAGCGCGAGCTCAGCCGACGACCCCTTGTCCGGCGTCAACGTCACAGAGCGCTTTCCCCCATCTCACCGGTCCTGATCCGCACCACATTGGCAATATCCGACACAAAGATCTTCCCGTCTCCGACCGTGCCGGTCTTCGCCGCGCGCGTAATGGTTTCAATCACCTTCGTTGCCAGACTATCCGCCACGTACACTTCAATCTTTATCTTGGGGATAAAGTCGGTTGTATATTCGGCGCCCCGGTAGGTTTCTTTACTCCCTTTCTGGCGTCCGAATCCCTTGACTTCTGTGACCGTCATCCCCTGCACACCTACTTCCACCAGCGCTTCCTTGACTTCGTCCAATTTATACGGCTTGATCACCGCCTCGATCATCTTCATATCGATACCTCCCTGTATAGGCTCCCCCGTGGATGCGATTCAGACCGCATCCACGGGGACTGCCAGCACGATTGTTTCGCCCATTCTATCATGGGACGTCTCTTACACGTGATAGGCCTTCTCACCGTGCTGACTGACATCCAAGCCTTCTTGTTCTTCATCTGCCGTCACACGAATGCCGATGATCACATCGATGATCTTCAGAATGATAAACGTGGCGATCCCAGTAAACGCCCCCACCGCGAGGACCATCGTAATCTGAGCCCCCATCAGCGTGAAGCCTCCACCGTAGAACAGCCCATCGGCAGGGGAACCCATGGCTTTCGAGTTAAACAGCCCACCCAGGAGGCAGCCGGTCGCTCCGCCCACACCGTGAACCCCCACGACATCGAGCGAATCGTCGAAACCGAGGGCCGGCTTCAAGATGCTGACCGCGAAATAGCAGATACACCCGGCCACGAGACCGACGATGAGGGCCGGACCCAGGGAGACAAACCCGGCGACAGGGGTAATGGTGGCCAGACCTGCGATCGTTCCGCTGGCCGCGCCGAGCGCGGTGGGCTTCCCACGATGCGCCCACTCGATCAACATCCACACCACCGTCGCCACACTGGCCGCGATGTGGGTGGCCACGAAGGCACTCACAGCCTGCCCATTGGCGCCCAAGGAGCTGCCGGCGTTAAACCCGAACCAACCGAACCAGAGTAGGCCTGCTCCCAACAATGTGAGAGGAAGGTTATGAGGAGGCATAGGAGTGTTCGGGTAGCCTTGACGTTTTCCGAGCATAATGCAGGCAACCAATGCAGCCATTCCGCAAGTCACGTGCACGACCGTGCCTCCAGCAAAGTCCAACGCGCCCATCGCCCCCAACCATCCTCCACCCCACACCCAATGGGCCACAGGATAGTAGACCACCACGGACCAGATGCCGAGAAACCACAACATCGAGGAGAATCGAATGCGTTCCGCAAGGGCCCCCGTGATCAGCGCCGGGGTAATGGCAGCGAACATGAGTTGGAAGACCATGAATAACATGTGAGGAATCGTCGGGCCATAGGTTGAATGGGGTTCGGCTCCTACCCCCTTCAACATGAACCAGTCGAGATTTCCAATCACCCCCCCCACATCGGGACCAAAAGAAAGGCTGTACCCGAACACAGCCCAGGCGACACTGCCCAGGCAGAGACAGATAAAGCTATGCAAAATCGTGCTCAGGGGATTTTTCTGCCTGGTCAACCCTCCATAGAAGAGCGCCAACCCCGGCAGCGTCATCAACATCACCAGCGCCGAGGAAGCGAGAATCCATGCTGTATCACCCGAATCGGCCTTAGGCGCGGCAGCGGCCTCGGCTGCTGCTTCCTCTGCCGCGACATACGGCACATTGAGAGCCAACCCTCCTGCCAACATCGTGAGACAAATCAGGAGGACCGGCAGAACCTTTTTGAGACTCATTAAATGCCATGACATAATTGTATCCTTTCATCCTTTGGTTCAGGACGAGGTTGACAATACGTGCTAGAATTATTCAATCCCGGATTATTCATAAATACTTGCTGCACCGTCAGATCCTCTCACCCGGCGGAGCGTTTCTCGTTCGGCTAACTCCATAAGGCTGCAAGCACAACGACCTTGACCCTACTTGCGAAAAGCTCCGGCTGGCGTTGATCTTGAACGCCTCCCGACAGCATTCATACACAATCCGGGCTCAACGGCCCTCCTGGTTTGTCTCACACTTTCTTTCGATTACGCTCAGAGCAGGCTTCTTCGGCGAACTGAACTACAGCGCCCACCGACAATGTGCCTCGCCAAAAAATTTCTCTCCATCTCGCCCGATCAACACACTTCAGCCCCATCGCCTGCTATCCCGTGCGCCCCCTTCGTGGAATCATCCACGAAGGGGGCCCCATCTTTACAATTCAACTGACTTCAGAACCCCGTCGCCTAGAACAGGTACACGATTTGGAAGGACAGGGTCTGTTGATTGTTCGTCGCCTCACTGCCTTGCAGGAAGACATTCTTGTTGGACTTGTCATACCGGAACTCCGCCCTCGTGATGAGCGCCGGAGCCGGCTTGTACTGAAGTGTAAACGTCGCATCCCAGACGGTCTGGGCGATCGGCGTCACTGCGGCATTGAGGCCACCGCTGAGGACGGCGCACTGATTTACGCCGCCGTTGAAACCAGCGGCACCTTGAAGTGCCCCACCGCACATACGAGCGCCGCCTGCATCTTCGAAAATCACTCCACGAATTCTGGTGCTCCAGGCATCATTGAAGTCATGGATGTGATAGACACCGATCCCGTTCCAGCGGGCATTGGGTGACTGGCCAAGCGCTGCTCTGGCCGCGCTGGCATTACCCTCGTTCCCGTAGTAGGGTTCGATGACGATGGTGTCTTTGTCAGTCACCTTTCCTGTAATGATCGCCCCCACCACTGTGCGCTTGCCCGTAGGATCAGCCCCGGCAACAGCAGGACTAGCAGGCCCACCAGCTGCTGGACTATTCGACTGTTCAGCTCCATAGCCCCCGTAGATGCTGAGCCCGAACCGCTCATGCGGCGTGAAGGCCATGAGGTACTCGAACGACTTGCTCCGATTGTTGTCTTCGATATTGTCCCATCCGTTGATGAGTCCGATTGTCGCGGTCGCCCATGACGCAATGGGATAGGTGAACCGGATACCGGTCGTTGTAAAGGCTTGCGCCAAACCGAACATGGTGCTGCGTGAGAAGTTGGGATTCTCCCAGCTGTTGATCACTTCATATCCGATCAAGGTATGGATCTTTCCTGCTTGAATCTTCAAACCGTTGCCGATCGGCGCGATGTACTCTCCATAGAGTTCCTGGAAGTCCAGCTCGGTGTCGGCCTGACCAGATTGGAAGTTCGTGCGCGCCCGCGAGTACCTCGCATTGGCTCCAAAGCTGAGCCTCGCGCGAAAGCCCACCCGATCCGCAGCGCTGCCTGACGCAACTGCCTCCTTTTCGAAGACGATCTGCGCCAAGTTCGGCGAAAATGAATTGGCTTGAGTGTCGAACACCCTGAGTTGATTGGTATTGGTATTGGGATTATTGAAGTTCTGGGTATAGGATGCATCCACCGCCCCGGAGATCTTAAAGCCCATGGTCTTCCAGAGGGACTCCGCACCATCAGCTGCGGAGGCAGCATTGCCGCCCAGCAGCGAGACCATCGCACACATGCCTATTCCAAGCCCGATACGTAAGCTTCCTGACTTCATCTTCTCATCCTCCTCATCCAATTGGTGATTCGGTTGCCCCCTTGCCTCTCTTGCTTCGACGTCATTGTCGCTGCGCACGCCATTGTGCGCCACCGCACTGCCTCTACCAGTCCACTCGGCTCATCTCACTGCTCCATCGATTCCCACCAGCCTATGGACCCCTGTCGCTTCTCAGAAACCATTCTTCCACACATGGTCGTTGTCGCCAATATATGCGTGTTTTTCGGCATTATTCGCCATTCAGTTCCTCAGACTCGCGTGATCAGTCCGCTCGACCGTGAACAAAACAAAACGTCCTCTAGCCCCACTGGGACCGGAGGACGCCATTGTCCATTATTCCGAACTATGAGAGGCCGGTGGGAAACGCCGTTGTTCCCCTTTCCGAAGGGCATCCTTTAGAAGCCCTTATATTGGGCGCTCTTATACCTGTCCCAAGGACATCTGTCAATGCCTATCTCCGAGGGCAGGAGGTTCAATACATCCCGGGAACAAATCGGTGAGAACGGGATGCCAGGCTAGAAGAAATGGCCGACTGAGTGCGGCATGAACCAACGGACGACTGTCGATGTTGAAAATACCGATGGGCCGTTCTTGAGGCTTTGAACCACCCCCACACAAGCCTGCTTGGTCATCCTTAACCCGCATTATTCATGAGCACTTCTACTGCAATCGCCGATCCGCTGCTACGACGAGCCTTCGGCCAGCAGGCTCGCCCCTCAGACCCTCACCGTACTGCACGAGTACGCATCGGGTCCTCCGGGCTCCGGTCTCCGGTCTCGCGACACGGCTCAGCGATTTCGTGACGAACTGTCATGAATTATGCGGGTTAGTCCCCACACAGCTATTCCTCATCCTGCTATGCCTGGCTTGCGCCAGTAGCCGCTGGCGAGACGAAGGGCATTTGTGCTAGGGTGCCGCCGGCCATTTCTGGAATCCGGACGGTGTGTGTTCTCTCAGAGCTGTGGGCAGCCGACTTTCTGTGACGATTCTATCCACCCTGGACTGTTCAGACGATGAAAATACAGATCATGCTTCACTCTTCGATTATGCGACCAGTTCTAAGGTTTTTCCTGGGGGCCTCTCTAGTCATGGCTGCGGTCACCTTCTCCCTGATACCGTTCGCTTCGTCGACTGCCTGGGGTGGGGAGTTGCAAGATGATAGCCGGGTATGGGGAGCTGCGTTGGCACGAGGAAATTTCGGGTATGTCAGCCCCGACCTCACACGATGGCTCTGGTGGATGGAGGGTCAGCTTCGAAATCGAGATTGTTGTTCACCGGACATCGCCCTGGACCAATCGCTGATTCGTCCTGGCCTCGGCTATGCGCTCACAGACCAATCCACTGTCTGGTTGGGGTATGCTCATGCATGGAACGAGCTACCCGACAACACGGACATACAAGAAGACAGAATATGGGAACAATATATGTGGTCAGGGAAGACGCCTCTCGGCGCCTTTACCTTCCGACCTCGGCTGGAACAGCGCTGGCAAGCCAACGGGAATGATACCAGTTCGCGCTTCCGTCAATTCCTCAAATTCTCCTGGCCGCTCTCTCTCCTTCCGGGTACAGACTTCGTGCTCTGGGATGAGGTGTTCGTGAATCTGTATGATACGGATTGGGGACCAAGGCTCCAAACGCACCAAGGGCTTGATCAAAACCGCGGCTTTGTCGGGATCGGATACCGTTTCAGCCCAGAGATCAAGACGGAAATCGGTTATATGAACCAATATATTCCATCGCATACGGCCGCGAACGATCGTATGAATCACATTCTCTCGGTGTGGCTGTTTTTCGATCTGTATAAGAAATAGAGGCAGCATGACTCATGAGCGCTTCTGCTGCACTCGTGGATTCGCTGCGCTGGAGAATGGAGTTGCGGGTTTCTCGTTTCTGGTTTCGTGTTGTCAGGAAACACGCTCCGAACACTTGACACTTGACACTCGAAACCCGAAACATTCTCCTTTGGAATGCGATTTCGTGACGAACGGTCATGAATCTGGCGGGCTACCCACGACACTTCGCGCCGCGTGATCAAAACCCCTGAACCCGTCATGTGACGTCCACCGGCTCAGACACACTCCTGACAATGGCCGATCGTCTATGTTAGATTGGCTTCCATCTATGGCTTCTGCACCACAGCATTCAGCATCACGACGATGTGGCGCATCTTCGCTTGTGCTCATCCTCCTCTGTCTACTGAGCACGGCCTGCAACACCGCCAGTCAGAACGCAAAGATTCTCTTCGAGGATCAGCGCGGGGCCGTGTTGCTTCAACGGATACCGGATGAGTCTATCCACGCCACTCATCCGCTCAAGATGGACCCGACGCTTCTCACCCAGCTTTTGAAGGGCATAGCGGTTCAGGATCAGGAGCGGGGCCTTCAGAGAATCCTGGCGGGACCATCGGCGCCAGTCCCAGTTTTCTCGGACGATGAAATACAGTTCCTCGCGCCACTGTTGTCGGAAGGTTTACGCACGGCATCGCCGAATCAGCGCGTCGAGTTTCGTGTCGTAACGACGTACGAAGGTTCTAATAGGTTTCAATCACCGACCAGGGAAACGACTTCCGGCTCTCTCTACGCCTATGGCCGACAGTTGTACGTGATCCTCTCTCAATTTCGCGTCAACCCGACACTGACGAACCTGGACATGAATGAGGCCGCTCATCGATCACAGCAGCCGCTCGATTATTCAGGACTCAAGTACCGTACCCTCCTATTCACTCAGAAAGCCGCCCAACGGGCCGATAGCCCTGATCCGCCGGCAGAGGGAAAACCGACTGACAAGTTTCTCGCAGTCGATTATCAGCTGCTGCAACAAGCCTGGCAAAATCTCGAAGCCAAAAAACGAGCGGCGCCTGTGGAAGGTGGGACCGCTTCGGTCAGCGAATCGCTGGAAGCCGCCCGCGCCGCAGAAATCAGGGCTAGCGTCGCCGAAGCCCAAGCCCGTGCCGCCGAAGCCCAGGCTCGGAACACAGAAGCCTTGGCCCAGGAAGTGGAAACCCTCAAGAAGCAACTGGAATCCATTCAAAAACAACTCGGCAGCCAGAAACCGAAGCCATAAGGTGGAGGTTGATAGGCTGAAGGGATTCAGACTGAAGCTAAATTCTAACCTTCAGTCTGAACCCCTTCAGCCTTTCCAGGCAGGATGCTCAAAAAGGCCATCCAACGAAGCCGCAGGTGAGTTACAACCGGAGGCGTACCCTCAGGGGTACGTTGAGGATTGTGACGAACCGAGAACGAAGTTGGGGGTCTTTTTCAGCATCATGTTATGAATTTCTATAGCCGTTCGTGATCGGCATCCGCCGATCCTTCCCCAAAGCTCGATGGGTGATTTTGATCCCGATCGGCGCCTGTCGTCGCTTATACTCGCTGCCATCCACCATCTTCATGACGCGAGCGACCGTGGCGCGGTCGAATCCAGCTTCGACAATTTCCTCAAGAGACCGGTCCTCTTCCACATAGGCTTGGAGTATGGGGTCTAGTATTTCGTAAGGCGGCAGCGAATCTTCATCCTTTTGGTTGGGCCTCAACTCGGCAGTGGGAGGCCGATCTAATGTCCGTTTCGGAATCATCGGGGTTGCGCCGCGAAGGTTGCGGAGGCGCGCCAGGTCATAGACCATCGTCTTGGGCACATCTTTGATCACGGCAAAACCGCCGGCCATATCGCCGTACAATGTGGCATATCCCACGCTCATCTCGCTCTTGTTGCCGGTTGTGAGCACCAGATGGCCGAACTTATTGGAAAAGGCCATGAGGAGATTACCCCGGATGCGAGCTTGGAGATTCTCTTCCGTCGTATCCGGCGCGCGCCCCTCGAACGTCTCCGCAAGTGCCTGCCGATACCGGTCGAACAGCGTCGTGATAGGAATCGTCCGGACGGAGATGGCAAGCCGTTTCCCCAACTCAGCGACATCGTCGTAGCTGTCTTTCGACGTGTAGGGCGACGGCATAAACAGACCCCTCACATTCTCGGCGCCGAGCGCATCCACGGCGATCACGGCGGTCAGAGCCGAATCTACCCCACCGCTCAAGCCGATGACGGCGCGCGTAAATCCGTTTTTCCTCACGTAGTCACGCACCCCCAGCGTGAGGGCCCGATAGACTTCCTCCAGAGGGTCCAAGGCAACCGCCACATCCGGGACCGCGCGCACCCGAGTGTTTGACAGCGAGGGCAGCGGCGCAGCGTAGACCTCTACCGCAGAGGCAACGGACCTGGGCAACGGCTTTTTCCGGACGGTTCGTCTCGCCCGCGCGACCGCTTCGATGTTGAGGTCAGCGACGATCAGATCTTCCTCGAACGCTTTCCCCCGCGCGATCACTTCGCCCTGATGGTCCAGGATCACACTGTTCCCGTCGAAGACCAGTTCATCCTGACCGCCGACCGCATTCGTGTAGGTGAGCACCACTCCATTTTCCCTTGCGCGGGTCGCCAACATCTGCTCGCGCACGACACTCTTGCCCAAATGAAACGGCGAAGCATTGACGTTCACAATCACTTCGGCGCCGGCTGCCGCCTGGAAACCGGTTGGACCATCCGGGAGCCAGACATCCTCGCAAATGTTGACCCCGACCACTGTACCGCGCAGCCGAATGAGCGGCAGCCGTCGGCCTGGATGAAAATAGCGGCTTTCGTCGAACACACCGTAATTCGGCAAGTACCACTTGCAATAGGTCGTGATGAGCTTCTGATCCGCGATGACCGCCGCTGCATTGAAGAGTTCGTGCGCGCCAGCCTGCACAATCGACGAGCGGGCTTGCTTCGGATCGACCCCATCGCTCTGGCTGACATAGCCCACTACCGCAGCGAGGCCTCGGCAAGAGCGGGTGATTTCCTGAAGCGCGCGGATGTTATCGGTAATAAAACGAGGTTTGAGCAACAGGTCTTCAGGCGGATAGCCGGTGATCGCCAACTCCGGGAATGCGACCAAGTCAGCCTTCGCTTTCTTCGCCTCCTTCAGCCAGGTCGTGATCCGGCGGACGTTCCCGTCGATGTCACCGACCGTCGGGTTCATTTGGACCATGGCGATACGAAAAGTACGCATAGTTACCACCAGGTTGGTGAAAATGACCTCCAACTTCGTTCTCGACTCGCAAACGTCCTCAACGTACCCCTTGCGAGGAATGAGCTGTCTCGGCAGCTCGGGGTGGGTGGGTGAGAACTACTACGCCTGCGGTACTTGCATCGTCTGCGGCCTCGTTGGAATGTCATTTTGACCAACTGGATATCACACGCGTGGGGGAGGTATCAAATTACCTATGCCCAGGGATCTGGCTGACTCAATAGCGCCGCAAATTCGGAACTGGAAGATCCCACAGTTCTTTCCGAACTGCCGCCCAGAGCGATTCCAGCGTTGCAGTCAAGTCCGGCGCAGACCGAGCAACCAATTTCACCACTAGACCAGGAGCTGCAGGGGTTGACACTGCGCCCAGCACCGAACCGGGCCGCCCTTCTAGAAGAGCGGCGAGCACGATATCGAGACGTGTCCAGATATCGGCGCCGACCGCATCGCCGATGACAAAGAGCGAAGCCACATAGTCCCAGTTCCCGGCGAGACCCACAGATTCAGATAATCGATCAGGGGCCACGCGATACCGTTCGATGAGCGACCCTCCTCGTGGCGTTGTGATGCAGATCTCGTTCTCGACTGAGGTGAACGCCCAGCGTTCCTGCCTGGCAACTCGACCCGATGCCATCGCATCCCACAGGACCACCGTCGCGCCTGGCGCAAGGTCCACATGGATCGATTGGCGAAAGCGCGATCCGGCAAACGGGATCGTGACTTCGGGCAACCATTCCAGTCGAGCGTCAGGGCCGACCGACAGACGAATCTCTTGCACCGCCGGCTCAGCCAGACTTCGATAGACACGATTCGCAGAAGGGCTGGTCAACAAGACATGCGACCGAGCATGGAGCTGCGCCTCCACCGACAGATGATCGCCGCCGACCAGGCCGCCAGACGGATTCACAAGCCACGTATAGGCGCACCCGCTGTCATCGAGATACGAAGGAGGAAAGTGATGCCAGGGACTCGTGCAAGACGAGCGCGTGAGTACCGTGCGCAAGCCCGATCGCTCGAACTCATACGCCAGAGCCCCTCGCCGACCAACCAGCGATTCGTGAGACGTGAAGCGTGAAGCGTGAAGCGTTTCGAATGAACCGCTCTCGGCAATTTTACGTTTCACGCTTCACGCCTCACAGTTCAAGGCGCGTGCTGCGGCAAGAGTTGCGTAACCCACGCCACAACCTGCTCAAGCCCCTGCCCTGTCTTGAGATTCGTAAAAAGGTAGGGCAAGTCGCCCCTCATCCGCTTACTATCCCGATCCATAATGGACAAGTCGGCGCCGACGTGCGGCGCGAGATCGATTTTGTTGATCACCAGCAGATCCGAGCGAGTAATACCAGGCCCACCCTTGCGCGGGATTTTATCGCCAGCGGCCACATCGATGACATAAATCACTTTGTCAGCAAGTTCCGGACTGAAGGTGGCAGCCAGATTGTCGCCGCCGCTCTCGACAAACATCAACTCAACATCGGGGTGGCGCTTGAGCAAATCGTCCAATGCCTCCTGATTGTGCGAAGCGTCCTCACGGATCGCCGTATGAGGACAGCCTCCGGTCTCGACGCCCAGAATCCGGTCTTGCGGGAGCGCGCCCCGGCGCGTCAGAAACTCGGCATCCTCCTTGGTAAAGATGTCATTGGTGACCACCGCCAAACTCACCCGATCGCGCAAACGAAGACAGAGCGCTTCGACCAGCGCCGTCTTTCCAGACCCCACCGGCCCGCCGACACCAATCACTGGAATATGACGCGCCCGTGCCGCCGTGACGCGGCCATTGCCACATAGATGTTCATCTGCTCGATGCATAGAAAGAATTGATGGCTTCTGGTCTTAGGAGCGAAAAAGTCTCGATTCCAACCGGCTGTGCCGCATAGCGTAGATGTCTTGAACCGGAGACCAGGAGTGGAGCACTCGCTGCTGCGCTACCTGCCTGCTTACACGTTCGATAATCTCGATCCAGCTTTCCAACAGACGCTGGCCCTCGCGTTGGCCGATCGGCATCAGTTTCATCGCCGCCGCTACGAAACCCGTCGCGCTGTGGTATAGAAACGCGGCAATGGTATCTTCCTTCGACCACCCGGCCACCGCCAACGTGAGGCCGAAACTCACGGCCAAATGTCCCGGCGTCCGCTCAGCCTCAACCGCCGCGAGATAATCTTCGATGAGGGGATGTCTCGCCTGCTGGCTTGCGGCCAGCCGTATGACTTGACGCCCCATCTGCCGGCTGGCTGTCCGTGATTCATAGCCGAACTTCATCGCCTCCAGCTCTCGATCCACTGCGGTGGCTGTTTCCAAGGAGCCGGAAGCAGAGGCCTCATGCGCTAATCCCACTGCTACTGCTTCACGCTCTCCTATTCCAGTCGTGAGCAACTCAACGACATACCGTGACAGCTCTTCCGCATTCTGAACCGCCCCACCCTGCACCGCCGCCTCCAACCCCGACGAGAAGGCATAACCTCCCGATGGAAAAAAGCTATCGACGAATCGCAGACCTTTCAGAAGCGACGAAGTATTCATGCTATTTCGATTCCCTCAGATACTCCTCGATTGGAATCATAGATGCCGCGAGGCTGCTCAAAACGTTGTCCAGCAAGGCCGAGCCGACGGACGCACCGGAGGCGTACCCTCTGGGGTACGTTGAGGATGCGTTCAAGGCAAGAACGCCGCTGGGCGGCGTTTTCAGCAGCCGTCAAAATAAGAAGTAGCGTTGGGCCATTGGAAGCACCGCCATCGGATCGCAAGTGAGAATTTGCCCGTCGGCCTTCACCACATAGGTCTCAGGATCGACCTCGATGTGCGGCAACGCATCGTTCAGTTTCATATCGCGCTTGCCGATGCCTCGACATTTCTTCACCGCCGCCACGCGTTTCTGCAACCCGAGTGACTTATGCACCTCGTGCTCTATTGCAGCTTTTGAAAGAAACGTCAGGCTCGTAGAAAACGGCGCGCGGCCAAAGCTTCCGAACATGGGCCTGGTGAAGACCGGCTGCGGCGTTGGAATAGAAGCGTTCGGATCTCCCATGGCAGCGGACATGGGGAAGCCGCCCTTCAGCACAATTTCAGGCTTCACACCGAAGAAGGCCGGCTTCCACAGGACAAGGTCTGCCAGCTTGCCGACCTCGACTGAGCCGACTTCATGCCCGATGCCGTGCGCGATCGCCGGATTGACTGTGTACTTTGCCACATACCGCCGCACGCGGAAATTATCGTTCGCGCCGGACAACTTTTCCGCTGCGGTCTGCGACAGATGTCCTCGCTGCACTTTCATTTTGTGCGCCGTCTGCCACGTGCGAATAATGACTTCGCCCACGCGCCCCATCGCCTGTGAGTCGGACGACATGATGCTGATCGCCCCCATATCGTGCAGGATATCCTCCGCTGCAATGGTCTCACGGCGAATGCGCGATTCAGCAAAGGCGATATCCTCAGGCACACGCGGATTCAAATGGTGACAGACCATGAGCATGTCGAGATGCTCATCCATCGTATTCACCGTGAACGGCATCGTGGGGTTCGTGGAGGAGGGCAACACGTTGGCCTCACCGCAGACCTTGATAATGTCAGGCGCATGGCCGCCACCGGCGCCTTCCGTATGAAACGAATGGATCGTCCGCCCCTTGAACGCCTTGATCGTATCCTCGACAAACCCTGCTTCGTTTATCGTATCGGTATGGATCGCAACCTGAATATCGAACTCTTCCGCGACATCGAGACAGGTTGAAATCGCCGCCGGCGTGGTGCCCCAGTCTTCGTGCAACTTCAGCCCAATTACCCCAGCCTCGACTTGTTCGCGCAGGCCTTCCGGCAGCGAAGAATTCCCTTTCCCAAGAAAGCCGAGATTGATCGGAAACCCCTCTGCGGCTTCCAACATGCGATGAATGTTCCATGCGCCGGGCGTACAGGTCGTGGCATTGGTCCCGGTAGCTGGACCAGTCCCGCCGCCGATCAAGGTCGTGAGCCCATTCGCCAAGGCTTCATGGATGATCTGAGGACAGATAAAATGGATGTGCGTATCGATTCCGCCCGCTGTAATAATTTTCCCCTCCGCCGACAGGACTTCAGTGCAAGCCCCGACTTCCATCCCTTTCGTCACACCTTCCATCATGTCGGGATTGCCGGCCTTGCCGATGCCGACGATGCGGCCATCCCGTATGCCGATATCTGCCTTCACAATTCCCCACCAATCGATGATGGTCGCATTGGTGATCACGAGATCAAGAGCGCCCTTTGCGCGGGTGGCTGCCGGTGACTGGCCCATGCCATCGCGGATGACCTTGCCTCCTCCGAACTTGGCTTCCTCCCCAGGCACCGTCAGGTCGCGCGTGATCTCGATCATGAGATCCGTGTCAGCCAGGCGAATGCGATCTCCCACCGTCGGTCCGTAGAGGTCGTTGTATTGCCGCCGAGGAATCTTCACGCTGTCCTCCAGTAATCGTTATTCGTGAATCGTTATCGCGTATAACGGTTAACGTTTAACGATGAACCCCTGCTCCTTTGCCGCAGAGAGTGCCTTGGCTTTTACGGTTGGATCATCCAGACGGCCATTCACCAGTCCATTGATCCCATAAGCCACCCGATTGCCGCTTATTGAAACCAGCGTCACCCGCTTGTCTTCACCCGGTTCGAACCTCACCGCTGTGCCGGCTGGAACTTGCAATCGAAACCCATAGGCCTTCTCCCGATCGAACCGCAGCGCGCGATTCGCCTCGAAAAAATGACAATGCGACCCAACCTGAATCGGCCGATCACCCGTATTGGCAACAATCATCTCAACCGTCTGACGGCCGTTGAACGCAACTATGTCGCCTTCGCCAAGGATGACTTCGCCAGGAATGACAACGGCAGGAGATTGCTCGATAGACCTACTCTTTAAGCGACTTGTTGAGGACTTCTTTACAGCGGTCTTTTTTCTTTTCGTGCTCTGACTATTCTTTATTGCCATTGGAACTCCCGCTCATGGATTCAATCGGACAACATCGGCGACAATCCCACGTACACTTGCCCTGTCCTTGCCATACTCACCTGCATGAAGTAACTGAACTTTCGCGTTGACTCTTACGTGATCTCCATCCTTTATCCCCACAACTCCACCTTGGTCGAAGCATACGCCGGGATTATAAATTTCAATCTCGCCGGTTTGATCGACTAGCGTACAGGTATAACCATGATAGGAAACACACATACCACGTATATCTTTTACCTGCGCCGGTATTTCTTGCAGATTTTGAACAGTTCCCTCAACGGTAACCTGCTTCAACTGATAAGACGACGCGGCACTGAGAATATCTTTAATTTTCGTCACATCCGCAGCCATCGACATCACTGGATGGAGCACTCCAACAGAAGATAGGATAACCAGAGCGGCTAATCCACCTGTGCGTTTGAGAAATTCCATATGATCACCGAATCGGCTCATGGACCGTGACAAGCTTTGTCCCATCCGGGAATGTACCCTCGACTTGCAATTCGTGAATCATTTCCGCGACGCCCGGCATCACGTCTTTCTTTTTCAGCAACGTCGCGCCGTAGCTCATGAGGTCGGATACAGAGCGTCCGTCACGAATGCCCTCCAGAATCGCCGCCGTGATAAACGCCACCGCTTCAGGATGGTTCAACTTCAGCCCACGCGCCTTGCGCTCCTTAGCCAAGTTCGCCGCAACGTAAATCAGCAGCTTTTCTTGCTCTCTCGGTGTCAGATGCATCGCGCAACCCCGTCAATCGTCAATGGTCATTCGTCAATCGATACGAGAGTCCCCGCTCGTCTAACTGGATCAAGAGCCAAATAGTAACGGGGTGGTCATGGTGACTTCAACTGCGCCCATGGAGCGAGCACGTTTTTATTGCGCGCTCTGGGAGCAGAGAAGTCATCCTGACCACCCCCTCCTCTCCCTTCTCTTTCCTATTCTCTCAAGGGAGCGGGAAAGTGGTATGCGTGGGACGGCTAGGTTGGGCTCTACTGCGCGCATCGAACGAGCACATTCTGATCGTGCGCGTTCTGCGAGCAAGGAGCCCACCTAGCCGTCCCGCGCCCCCCACTATACCGTCAAATACTGTTTCACTTGCTCCGCGGTCAACTCATTACTCTTGCCCGCCACCACCACCGCCCCTTTGGCCATGACCACATATTTCTCCGCCAGGCGAGCGGCAAAGTGGAGCCCCTGCTCGACCAACAAGATGGCGAACCGGCGCTGCTGTTTGAATCCAATGATGACATCTTCAATTTGATCTACGATCGACGGCTGAATGCCTTCCGTCGGCTCATCGAGCAAGAGCAGCTTGGGATTCGACAAGATTGCTCGGCCGATCGCCAGCTGCTGCTGCTCGCCGCCGCTCAAGACACCGCCCGGGCGATTGAGAATTTGTGTGAGCTTGGGAAAGAGGTGGTAGACTTCGTCGAATGCGGTCTTCTCAACTGTCCCGTTCGGTTTGTCGGACCTTGCCCAAAATCCGAGCAACAAATTCTCCCGTACCGTCAAGTGAGGAAGAATCTCCCGACCCTGCGGCACGCAAGCCAACCCGCTACGCGCTCTCTGATCGGTCGGCGCCTTCGTGACATCCTTCCCATCGAACATCATCCGCCCCGATCTCGCGTGCAAGAGGCCGGTCAAGACTTTCAGCGTGGTCGTTTTGCCGACCCCGTTCCGGCCCATAAGACACACAACCTCTCCGGGATCGATCGTAAAAGACACATCCCGAAGAATGTGGCTTTCACCGTAGTAGGCGTTGATCTTATCAAGCTGCAGCATTGATTGGTCTATCAGGTTTGTCTGGTCTATCTGGTCTATCTGGTCTTGCACCAGACAGACCGTCACATTCGCCTACACATGCGCGACCTTCTGTCTTCCCAGATATATTTCTCTCACACGCTGATCCCCTTGCACCTTCTCGACGGTGCCTTCGCAAATGACCGTCCCCTCATGCAACACCGTCACGATACGGGCGATCTGCCGGACGAACTCCATATCGTGTTCGATGACGATGATCGCGTGCTTCTCCGCCAACGATTGGAGCAATTGCCCCGTCTGTTCCGTTTCTTTATCGGTCATCCCGGCAACCGGCTCGTCGACGAGGAGCAACGAAGGATCTTGCAAAATCACCATGCCGATTTCGAGCCATTGCTTCTGACCGTGCGACAGAGACCCGGCTCTGGCATGCGCATAATCTTTCAAACCGATCGTTTCAAGGTTTCGATCGATCCTTTCCCGTTCCTCCGCCGTCGATTTCCCAAACAGTGTTGTAAACACACCTTTGCTGGTCCGTTTCAACGACAAGTCGAGGTTTTCCCAGACAGTCAGATTTCCATAGATGGACGGAGCTTGGAACTTCCGGCCGATGCCGAGCTTGACGATTTCATCCGGATGTTTCCCGACCAGTTCCTTGTCTTGGCCAAAGACGACACGGCCGGCAGCCGGTTTCGTCTTCCCGCAAATCACGTCCAATAGTGTCGTCTTTCCCGCCCCGTTCGGCCCGATGACGACGCGCAATTCCTTATAGTCAACCATGAAGGTCAAGTGGTTCAACGCCTTGAATCCGTCGTAATCAACGGTGACGCCATCGAGATAGATGATGGAATTTTGAAAGGAAACTTGCTCGGCCACCTAGCGCTTCCCTTCCGGCACAGCGACCTTCTGATTTGGCGCAGTCGGTTGTTCCTCAGCGGCTTTCCGCTTGGTCAGGAGACTCTTTCCCTTTCGCATCATGCCGACCATCCCATCTGGGAATAACAGCACCACCAACACAAAGAGTCCGCCCAGAATAAAGGGCCAGAGTTCAGGAAAATAATTTGTGAGCACACTGCGGCCATAGTTCACGCTCACGGCCCCTATGACCGCCCCCGCCAGGCTGCCACGGCCACCCACCGCCACCCAAATGACCATTTCAAGCGACGGCAGCACTCCGATCTGCGCCGGCGTAATGATGCCGACCTGAGGAGCATACAGCAACCCTGCCAATCCAGCCAGGCCCGCGGACACGACAAAGACAAACAATTTATAGTTGGGCGGAGTATATCCGGAAAAAACGACGCGCTTCTCGCTGTCCCGAACGGCGACCAGCACTCGTCCGGCCCTCGAGCGAATGATCCAGCGGCACAGGATATACGATGCACCGAGACAGAGCACGGTGATGATATACAACACCCGTTGCGTGCCTGGTTCGGAGAGCCGATACCCGATCACCTGCTTAAAATCAGTCAATCCGTTCGTGCCGCCGAGATTCGTATCGTTCCGGTTAAAAACCAGCCAGGCGGCGAGGGCCAGCGCCTGAGTAATGATCGCGAAATAGACGCCTTTGATGCGGCTTCGAAAAGCGAAAAATCCGAATATCAACGCAAACACCATTGGCACCAGGATCGCGCCGATGAGCGCCACTGGAAAACTGTAGAACGGCTTCCAAAACAACGGCAGTTCTTTCACCTGATTCCATACCATGAAATCAGGCAGGTCGCTGCCATAGACGCTCTCTTTCCCGATTGTGAGCATCATGTGCATGCCCATGCAGTACGCGCCGAGTCCGAAAAATACTCCTTGCCCCAAGCTCAAGATGCCGGTGTAGCCCCAGATGAGATCGAGCCCAAGAGCCAGAATTGCAAAGGCGAGAAATTTCCCGAACCGGTTCAGGCTGAAGTCGGAGAGGTGAAACCAGGAGTCTTCCGGCGGCAACATGTTCAGCGCCGGCATGACCAGGAGCAGAATGCCACCGACGACCCAGAAGCCTAGCCCTCCGCCGCGATTCTTGTCTGTTGTCCCGTCAGTCATAAGTATTTCCTGCCCTCTTAGTGCAGTGAGTCAGAAATGGCTTTACACACCGTTCGTGCTGAGCCTGTCGAGGCATGAGCCCTTCGACAAACTCAGGGCGAACGGGATATGTCAAAGAAACGTGAGACTCACTACACTAGGACTCTCACCGTAATAGCCCTTAATCCGCATCCCGCCCCTTCATGGCAAACAATCCAGACGGTCTCCACTGCAAGAACAGAATCACCATCACGAGGATGAAGACCTTGCCGTACACGGCGCCGAAGCTTGGCTCGATCAGTTTGTTCAGCCCGCCGATTCCCAGCGAGGCCACGATCGTGCCGGCCAGCTTCCCAACCCCGCCAGTGACCACCACCATGAAGGCATCGACGATATAGTTCTGACCGAGGCCCGGATCGACATTCCCCACCATCGTGAGCGCCCAACCAGCGATACCGGCCAGCCCTGACCCGAAGGCAAAGGTGTAGGAATCGACTTTTCTGGTTGGGATGCCGAGGCAGGCGCTCATATTCCGATTTTGAGTCACCGCCCTGACACGCAACCCAAGATTCGATTTAAAGAGGGCGAAGTAAATCCCCAGCACGCAGACGATCGAGAGCGCGATGATAAAAATTCGGTTATACGGCAGGTAGACCCCGACCATGACTTGCGCGCCGCCTCGGAGCGGGCCTGGTGCGACGACAGCCGTGAGATCGCCGAAATAGACTCGGGCTGCCTGCATGAGGACCAAGCTCACTCCCCAGGTTGCCAGCATGGTTTCAAGCGGACGCCCATAGAGAAACCGGATGACCGTCGCCTCCAGCAGGAATCCTGAGCCGGCAGCCGCAAGAAACGCGACCGGCAATGCCACAAGAAAATACCAACCGAAAACATCGGCCGAAAACCAGGCGGTGAAACATTGCTGCGTGACAAACGTCGCGTAGGCGCCGACCATCATCAGCTCGCCATGGGCCATATTGATGACGCCCATCAACCCGAACACGATCGCCAGGCCCAGCGACATGATCAAGAGGATTGAACTGAGGCTGATTCCACGGAAGATCGTTTCAATCGCGTTCGCCCAATCGCCCCAGGTTTCAATACGGTCGATCGCACCGGCAGCGGCCTTCGCCACCGTCTTCTGCTGTTCGGTCGCTTCCGCTACAGCGCCGGCCACGACCAGCTCCTTCAAGGCGGGCACCCCGTTCTGACTGTAGAGTTCGCCGAGCATCTCGGCTGCGGCAGCTTTGATCGACGGATCGTCCGATGCCAGCTTGATCAGCGCCGAAGACTCTTCCATCGTATAGCGCACCCACTTATTCGACTCATTCATCTTGGCGGCATCCAGCCACGGAATCGCCAAGGGATTCCCGGAGGAGCCGAGATCTGTCGCCGCCGACCGGCGAATGTCGCTGTCGGGGCTGGCGAGCTTCGCCCGATTCTTGAGGAGATCCATCAGCGGCTTGATCGCCTGCCGGACGCTGCGGTCCGCATTGGCGCGGATCGCTTCCAGCCGAGGAAGCAGGCCGGCGTCGCCCTGTTCGAGCAACAGACGAATGGCCGCACTGCGGATGGATTCGTCCTCGCTGCTAACCTGGTTAAGCGCTTGTTCTAGCGAAGAAGAGACCGGGGGAGAAGAGACAGGAGGCCCATCCGCTGCGATCGCCCAACTCTGCCAGGAGAACAACACCAGTCCTACCATACCGAGAACTGTCACGAGGCGGAACAGAGATATGGTCATGACGGTACCTACTCCTTCACTAAACACACGAATAACGTAGACCTCTCGTCCCGCCAACTGCATTCGCCCTCGTAGAGGGGGCTCCGACAGCCCCCTCTAACGCGCGATCCTATTTTTGATAGGTGCCCTGATGATTGACCCAGTCGCAGCCCTTGTCTGGATTCGTAAATTCGCTCCAGGGTTCCGGCTTCACCAGCCCCGGTGAACGGGAGACCACCTTGAACTGCCCATCCGCCAAGATCTCGCCGATGAGCACCGGTCGATAGGTGTGGTGATTGGCGGCGTCCATCATGATCTCGCCGCCCGGCGCCAGGAACTTGCTGCCATAGACCGCTTTTCGGACCTTATCGACGTCGGTTGTCCCGGCCTTCTCGACGGCTTGCTTCCAGATATACACACCGAAATAGGCGGCTTCGATCGGGTCGTCCGTGACCCGCTTGTCGCCGTCCGGCAGGTTGTTCTTCTTGCAGTAGGCTTTGAAATTCGCCACGAACTGTTTATTTTGCGGCGTATCCACGCTTTGATAATAGTTCCACGCAGCCAGGTGCCCGACCAGCGCCGACGTGTCCATCCCGCGCAACTCGTCTTCCGCCACGCTGAAGGCCATGATTGGAGCGTCTTCGGCCCGCAACCCTTGGTTCGCAAACTCCTTGTAGAACGGCACGTTGCTGTCGCCGTTGATCGTGCTGATCACGGCGGCCCCTCCGCCTGCGGCGAATTTTTTCAGCTTGCCGCAGATGGTTTGGTAGTCCTGATGGTGGAACGGCGTGTACTCTTCCATAATCTTGTCCGCCGGGACTTTCTTCGCCAGGAGCATCGCTCTCAAAATCTTGTTAGTGGTGCGAGGATAGACGTAATCGGTCCCGAGCAGATAGAACTTCGTAAACCCGCCACCCTCTTTGCTCATCAGATAATCCACCGCCGGTACAGCCTGCTGATTCGGAGCGGCACCGGTGTAGAACACGTTGCGCGAACATTCTTCTCCCTCATACTGCACGGGATAGAAGAGCAACCCGTTGTTCTTTTCGAAGACCGGCAACACCGATTTGCGGCTAACCGAGGTCCAACAACCGAAGACGACCGAAACCTTATCCTGTAGCAGCAACTGCTTGGCCTTTTCGGCAAAGAGATCCCAGTTGGAGGCAGGATCGACGACCACCGGCTTGATCATCCGGCCCATCACCCCGCCCTTGGCGTTGATTTCTTCGACAGCCATCATGACGGTGTCCCGCAGCGACACTTCGCTGATGGCCATCGTGCCGCTGAGCGAATGCAGGATACCGATCTTGATCGGTTCCTTGTCCGCCGCGTAAGACAAGGCCCAATTACCCAAGTTGCCCAGCAAAGCGGCAACCCCTATGCCGGCCGCGACCTTCCCTCCTTTAACCAGAAGCTCACGCCGCGAGGGACCGGTCTCAGCCTCATTGTCCGTAGCCGGCTCGACCTGGTTCGCCTCTTTAGGCTTATTCGATTCCATGGTCAGACTCCTTTCACTCACACATAGATGTTGTTGTCGGATCGACAACATGCACAGATCGCTAGAGACTTTTCTAAACTACCTCACGGTCTTAATACTGGAACTGCAAGGCCAGTTTGAACGCATGGTTCCTGTCACCTAGCCGATCAGGTGCATAAATACTCGCACCTCCTTGGGAGCCTTTGCTGGCAAGGTCTCCATACTGCCAGAATGCCGAAATACGCGCATTGTGACCTGCAATGATGTAGTTCACGCCAGCTTCTGTCTCCTCACGCTTGGAGCTGTTATTCGGTTGAACGGAGGTAAATCTCGCGTAGGGCTGGAATTTCCCGATCCCCACATCATTTGGAAGCAGATACATCGCGTATCCAGTCCACGATAGCCCATCAAACATACAGAAGCAGTCTGCAACGGCAGTAGTTCCACCGGTGAAGGCGACGTTCTGATTGTAATTGGCAAAGTACTGTTTGACCTCAGCATTGACCGTAATCACGCCCCCGTTGTTTGCGAGTGGCTTTTCAAACAGGAGGTCAGAGACAAAAATGGTCATATCGGAAGGAGCAGCGAATGAGCCGGCACCATTCATCTGATGATTCGCCCCCACCGCAATTGCGAGAATATCGCCGGCTGTCCCGTAGTAGGTTCCGCTGGTGTAGTAACCAGGATTTTTCTCCGCATTAAAGAAGTTGTAGGTGAGGCGTCCAGCATACAACATGTTGTTTTGTTGATTAGCTCCTCCTCCGATGCCGCCTCCGCTGTTCCGCAGTCCACTGTACACCCCCACGCTGTATTGGAGATGTCCAACGGCTGGGTCGACTTGACCCCAGAAAGTCGCGCCATTGTCACGACCATAGAGTCCAGCCCCATTGGTGACACCACCCGCCGATGTGCCTGCGCCAAAGTTGCCACTGTAGTCTGCGGAGTTGAGTGGCGTCTTAAAGCCTTCGAAGGTCGCGTGGTAGAAAGGCCCATTCAGTTCTCCGCGCTCGCCTGTCACCAACATACGCCCGACCCAGAGGTTCGCGTATTGATTAAACTCGAACTTCCCTATCGCATCGAGTAGGCCAATTGTAGAGTTACCCCCGAAACCTGCACCTCCGCCGGAACCAGTAGCACAGTTAAAACAGTCGGTGTTGAACTCGTACCCGACGTACTTGTGGATTTTCCCGTTTATATAGATACGAGCATTGTTAATAGCAAAGTTGTTGCCCATACCCCCACCGTTCGCTGACGAGTTTTGCACCGCCGAGAACTCGGTGCGTACACCCATTCCGATGCTAATCCACTTGTCGTCGTCTACCTTGATCGTGCCGCCAGCGTATGCGTTGGGGACCGTGGATGCCATCCCAGCGACCAGCGCCATGGCGGCACCGGCGACCACAAACACTTTCCACCGTCTCGGTTGATTGACCTTCATAAGTAACAGCCTCCCATGCCCTGTTGGTGATTCCGTTGCCCACTCGTCTTTGGCTTTCTCACCTCGACGGCATCGTCGCTGCACACGCCATTGTGCGCATCCACAAGCCCCTCGCAGCCGATTCACCTTTCGGATCGCATGGGTAGGATCTATACGCTGAGAGGGACAACAAACATACTAGGCATCTCCCTAGGTCTGTGAGGCAATCTCCCTAGGCAAGACTGGCGGGAAAAGCGAGACGAGTGAGGGGGCTCAAGGCTGAGTGATCTGAACTTCGAATTCCGACTTTCGGCCTTCGGATCACGCCTGTCGCGCTATTCTCGCAAGTCTCGCGCTTAATCCGATGCCAGAAGTCCATGGACAAGGGCATATTTTGTCAGCTCCGCCGTCGTGTGAAGGTCGAGCAGCCCCATGATCTGCGACTTATGAAACTCGACGGTCTTCGGTGAAAGATTGAGGATCGACGCAATCTCTTTGACTGTCTTCCCCTCAGCAACGAGTTGCAAGACTTCCCGTTGGCGCGCGGTCAAGGACTTGTCCCCCAACACCGCCGGCATCCTCCCTGTAATAGCCGACTGCACCAGACCTTTGGCGACCAAGGGAGTCACATAGCACTGTCCGTTCATGACCGATTGAATGGCGTGGAGCAATTCCGACCCAGCGGATCGTTTGAGCAGATAGCCGGAGGCGCCGGCCTTGAAGGCTTCGTTCACGTAAGCTTGATCGGCGTGCATCGTCACGAAGATCAGTTTGGTGCGAGGCAACATTTTTTTCAGTTTCCTCGCGGCATCGACCCCATTGAGCTCCGGCATCGAGATATCGAGGGTGGCAATGTCGGGTTGAAGTTCCTGGGCCATTTGAAGCAATGTGCGGCCATCCTCCGCCACGCCGACGATCTCACATTCATCTTCCAAGAGTTTCCGAAACCCGTCCAACACCAGCGTATGGTCGTCGGCCAACAGGACTCGAGGCTTACTCATATCGCCCCCTCTGGAACGAGCACTACCACTTGCACCTTCGTTCCCTTTCCCACTGCTGACACAACTTGCAAGTTCCCCTGAACCAAGGCGACTCGCTCTTTCATGCCGAGCAGCCCCAGCCCATGCGATCCGTTCCTGGGTTGGTCCGAATCGAACCCCACTCCATTATCTGTAATCGTCATCACCAGCTCAGCGTGATTTCCGGTCAGTTCCACATCGACGCGAGTGGCCTCTGCATGGCGAACCACGTTGTTGAGACTTTCTTGCGTGACGCGATAGAGACAGCTCGCGATCTCCTGAGGGACGGTCGCGGGCATATTCCTGTGCCCAAAACTCCCTTGGATATGGCTTCGAGCGGTGACGTCTTCCACCAACCGTTGCAATGCGATCGGAAGGCCGAGATCATCGAGAATGGAAGGATGAAGCTGATAGGCCAAGTGCCGCACCACATCGGACAACTCCACAACCCGATCTTGTATCTGTTGGACGGCCCGGCCCACGTGATCTGTCGGGGAGTCGAGCCGGCGCCCCACCGCTTCAATATCCATGGCAAGCAGCGCAAGCCGTTGATTGATATCATCGTGCAAATCGCGCGAGATTCGGCGACGCTCATCTTCCTGCACACGCAACAACTCGAATGCCAACTTCTGCAAGTCTTGCCTGCTGCGCTCAAGCGATACCTGAGTTTGAATCCGCTCGGACACTTCCGCAACCAGTGACTCGTTCACGGATGCCAGCTCCTCTGTTCTTGCCTGCACACGCTTATCCAACGCCTCGTTGAGCCGTTGCAGCTCCTCTTCGTGCGCACGGCTCTGCTGCTCCGTCCGTCTCCGAGACGAGATATCACGCACAAACGCGCTGAACGTGTAGACGCCTCCTTGCCCCAAGGACGGGGAAATGGCCAACTCTATCGGAATCTCTTGCCCATCGCGATGCATGCCTGTGATTTCGACCCTGGTGTTCAGCATCGGTCCTACGCCGGTCGCGAGAAAGCGACGTAATCCCTGTTCGTGGGCTTCCTGGTGCTGCGCAGGGATAATCGTGGCGGAGAGGGGCCGCCCGATGGCCTCTTGCCTGGACCAGCCGAATATCTGTTCGGCTTGAACGTTCCAGTCGGTGATCATGCCGGCGGCATCCATCCCGATAAAACCATCGAGCGCCATCTCGACGATGCTCCGCGTGTGCGCCTCGCTCTTACGCAACGACGCTTCTGCTTCCCTGGCAAGCGTGCGCTCCTGCTGCGCCCGCCGATATTCCTTTCGCACGCGGGTCACGGTCCATACCAAGAGTCCAAACGCCGGAACCACCACGGCGCCGCCGGCCAGACCAAGATTCCAGAGGACTTCTCGAATCGGCGCCAGCACATCGCGCCGATCCATGCGCATGAGCACCGTCCAATGCAGACTCTCAACACTGCCACCATGGCCCAGGGTCCTGGCATAGCCGGTAATGACCGGCACATGGCGACGCTTGTGCTCTTCCTCGACGTAGCCGAACAGAGACTGTTCGCTCAACAGTACCGACGGAAGGCGAAGGTGCTTGAGATTGACGTTGCCTTTGTGATCGAGATCGGAATCGATAAAGGCAATCCCCTTCTCGGTCAGAAACTGGTATTCCAAGGCGCCCCAAAATCCTTCCCGCTGCCGAAACGCCAGAAGGGTTCTCGTCATGACGTCTTCAAGTCCTGGAATCCCCACCCTCGTCGTCACCACCCCCAGAAATTCCCCGCGCGGGCCGGTGATGGGAGCTGTCACGGCTATGGCGTCAGGACCACCCATCACTGCGAATGGCTCTACGTCCCCCATATGAACCCCTTGCCCTTTGCGTACGGCTTGGAACCAGGGCTCGGCGCTGTAGTCGCGCCCCACTGTGTCCGGGTCGGTGGCGACGACAATCTTTCCTCTCTCGTCCGTTGCGCCAATCCATAGGTAATCCGGGTACGCAGCCCTCACCCCTGCGATATAGGCCGACTGAAATTCCTGATTGTTCGATTGCACGCTGAACGTCTTCGCCATCATCAGCACATCGCCGTGCCGTTCAACGAGGAATCGGTCCAGCTTGTCCGAGACTTCAGCGGCTGTTTGGGCGAGAGTTTCGCCTGCTGTCGCCACCATGCGGGTTTCGACATAGCGGAACGCCAGTGTGCCGATGGCCAACATAACGACTGTCAGCACGCCGATAAGGACCGGTAGCCAGGAATAGGGGCGAGGAGCTGTGGCTTCAGGCATGGTCATATATCCTGTTCGCTCGTTGCGCCATCACATCGGGCATGACGAGACGATGCACTGACCACCATCCATGACACGCCCCGATACACGTTGCAGGGAATGTTCATATCCATGCCCGTGAACGATGTTCGTGCCTTGCGCTCGGAGTACCGCGAAGAGCTTTGCTGTGGCAGGGGAAAAGGCCCTTCCGGTCATCCGTCTGTGCCGACAGGACGCCATTGTCCTCTTCCTCTATTCCGGCTGAGTCGATGGGCGTCGTTGTCCATCACTCAACCTGTGCAATTGAGGGGTGTATCTTCGGAGTCTCCTGCTCTCCTGTCAAGTGGTCGCTGTTCGGTCACTCTCGTGGAGGAATGCCGATGTCCTCGCCCAATCAGTTATGCTAGACTACCGATCGGCATACATTGTACGAGTCGGCTATGTCTCATTATCCGCGGGTCGCGTATCTCCTCTTCACCGGAATGACTCTGGCCTTGTCTGCCTGCGCGACGGGACCTGATCTAGACCTCACGCTCCATGAGTCCGATCGCGGAACGGTGTACGTGGAACGGATTCCCGATCGGTCTTTTCAAGCCGCCCACCCCGTTATAGTATCGGCAGAGACGATGGCTCGCGTCCTTCGTGGTATCGTCGTCCAAGATGGCCGAGGGATCGTGGGAAAGCCGTCCGGCGGCAAGCCGGAGGCTGTTCGAGCATTTGGGGACGACGATGTTGAATACCTGGCTCCGCTCCTGACCGAAGGGCTCACCAGAGCTGCATCGGACCAACAGGTCGGCTTTCGTGTCGTCAAAATCGGCACACCGACCCAATTGCAATTCGCCGGAGCGGTCTTTTGTGTATCCGATGTCCGCTCCCCAGGTGTCTGTGAGTCAGAACAGTCAGAGGGAAAAACATCCATGGAAGCGACGGGTGGTTCGCTCTATGCCTACAATCGATCGCTGTATCTAACCTTGACCGAGTATCGCCACCGGACCGATCGAACCGAATCGACGAGCATGGCTCATCGGCAACCTTTCACTCTATCGGGATTGGCCCACCGCACGGTGCACTTCATCCCGGAATCCGCAAAACGGCCGGATACCTATCGAACCGCGCGCACAACGGACACCACTCTCATGATCGACTACAGCCTGCTTGCCACTATGCCTGCCGCATCGGATCTGCGACCGACGACTGCTCAATCGCCGATGCCTACGAAGGGAGCTCCCACTCAACGAGATGCCGATGTGGACGAGCTTCGGAAGGAGATGCAAGAGATCAAGAAAAAGCTCGCCGACCAAGAAGAGGAACGGATACGCTCCTCCTCAACCGCTCCAAAGCCGGCACCTCGATCGACTCCTTAGCTCGCGGCTCTGAACCTTCCCTGGCAGACCGAACCTATCCTCTGTGAAAACCTCGTTATCGATCAGCTTCTGTCGAGCGCATCAGAGAGTCTTTGGCAAAGAAGGATTGCCTGGCGACTTCAGCGGGTGCCGCAGGCTTGTCGGCTGATAGCCTGTTTCGATTATGTTAAACTGCGGAACGATCCACATTTCAAGGTCTACGATGTCTCATCGTCCACGACTCGCTCTTGCCCTACTGACTGGAATTACCTGGGCCTTGTCTGCCTGCGCGACAGGACCTGAGTTGGACCTCAGAATACATGAATCAGACCTTGGAGCGGTGTACGTGGAACGGATTCCCGATCGTTCGTTCCGAGCCACTCACCCCATCAAGCTATCGGCAGATACGATAGCCCAGATTCTTCGCGGCGTGGCTGTCAAGGAGAACCGAGGGCTATTCGGAAACTTGATCATTGGACGGCCGGAAGCCGTTCGTGTGTTTAGGGACGAGGATGTTGGGTTCCTGGCGCCGCTCCTCGTTGAAGGACTCACGAGGGCTGCATCAGACCAGCAGATCGGATTTCGCGTCGTTCAACCGGAGGTGACGGAATCGACACGAGGCTCACTCTATGCTTCACGACAGTCCCTGTACCTGACTGTACCCTGGCTCATCTCACTCTCCAGGAATGGAGCCGACGGGCCAACGCTACCACCCACCGTTATCTTTATCCCTGAGTCGGCAAAACGGCCAGACAGTTATCGTGACGCTCGCTCGACCGAAATGACACTGGTCATTGACTATGGCCTACTCGCGTCACTCTCCGCCGATTCAGAGGCACCATCACCAGTTCACGTCCCCACAGGTGAACCAGCGGCTCTGACCGGACGGACCACCGCTCCGGCGCCGACAACGGAGACACTGCAAACGCCTACTCAGCCTAGCGAGCGTGAATGGAATGACATGAGAAAAGAACTGCGCGATCTCAAACCGTAGTTAGCCGGGCAGGAAACTGAACGAACGCCGCAGAAGCACAATGGACCATCCAAGCAGAACCAGCCGGTGACTCCTTAACACCTGCGCCGAGGATAGGCGACGCTCTTCTTCTGTTATCCTCGATGTTTCTCAGCCCGCTGGTCGAGCTCTCCGGCCAAGAGCACGGCCTCGGCTATTTCACGCATCGATTTCCTGAAATCCATGCTTTGCCGTTGGATAAGCTTGAAGGCCTCTTCTTCGGTTAATTTCTTCGAGCGCATGAGATAGCCTTTGGCCCGCTCCATGAGCTTCCGAACGGCCAGAGCCTCCTGCATCTCGTGAGACTTCTCGATCAAAGTCGTGTGCTCGATGGCAATGGCGGCCTGATTGGCGATCGCCTGGAGCAACTTGACCTCTTCGCTGGTAAAGACGTGCGGAGCGGAGGTGTAACTATTGATCACGCCCAGCGCTTTATCCCGTACCATCATCGGAACCGATAGCAAGGAACACAGCCCTTCTTTCTTGGCCATCTCCGGGTACATATAGTCTCGCTCTGTGGACACATCGAGCACGATGATCGGCCGGCGTTCTTTCACGGCGCGGCCGATGATACTCTGCCCAACCTTCAGGTTCGGCTTGCGGCGATATTGTTCGCTGAGGCTTTGTGTCGACGCGATTCGCAGCTCCCCACTGGCTTCGTCCAAGAGCATAATCGAGCAGATCTTGGAGTTCATCATTTGCGCAGTCATGGTCACCAACAGCTCAAGCACATCTTTGATCAACCGGTTGGACGCCACCGTTTCCGAAACTTGCGACAGCGTTTCCACTTGTAAGGCTTTGCGTTGCATTTGATCGTAGAGCCGCGCATTTTCGATCGCCCCTCCGACTTGATTGGCGATGGTCGAGAGCAGCGCAATCTCATCGGGCTGATAACGCTTGGGGCGCTTATGTTGAACATTGATCACACCGACCACTTCTTTTTTAGCCATAATCGGAACAGAAACAAAGGCTTGATAGCGGTCTTCAGGAAGGTTGTGAAAGAACTTGAATCTCGGATCGTCGTTCGCATTACTCGGAATGATCACGCGCGTCCGCTCCTGAGCGACCCACCCGGTGATGCCTTCTCCTAAGCCGATCGTGATGCGGCCAATCAGTTTTGGATGAGGATTTTTCGACGCCCGAAGAATCAGTTCATCTTGGCTGTCCGACAAGAGATAGAGAAGGCAGGCATCCGCCTTCGTAACCTCGACGACGACGTCGACGATATGCTTGAGAATCGCTTCGAGATCCAGCTGGTTGCTGATCGATGCAGAAATCCGATGAAGCACATCGACTTCGCGTGTTTTTTCGCGCAATGCCTGCTGGAGGTGAGCCACAGATGGCGTACGTTTGATCATCATAGAGCGTTACTTTCCTGCACGAGCCTTGCGACGGACAGGATGCTTGGGTGCCCCTCGCCTGCTCGACGACCGATTCCCGTGCCCTCGCTTAGCCTGGAACCACGCTGCACAGACCTCTCTCTCTATCGGCTTCATGACCACTTTTCCAATCCGCACTGGCCAGACCCCGACAACCTGCCCATCGATGACCTTCTTGTCATGTTGCATCGCGCCCCAGAGAGACGTAAAGGATGCATGTGACATTTGGTCGCACAACCCGGCACGTTGGACCAAACTCTTGATCCGCTCGACAACATCTCGCCCACAAAACCCCATGTGACAAGCCAAATCCGCCTCTTGGACCAACCCAATCCCGACCGCTTCTCCATGGATCAGCCCACGATAACCCGAAAGTGACTCTAATGCATGCCCAATTGTGTGGCCGTAATTGAGAATGCGCCGGTGGTCCGACTCCCGCTCATCCGAAACAACCACCTGCGCTTTGATCTCACAGGATCGTTTGATCGCGTGGATCACCGGCTCTTCATCGAGTTTCAATAGCGCAGGAATTTTCTGCTCCAGAAAGCCGAAAAACTCCTCATCGGCGATCACGCCGTATTTGATTACTTCGGCGAGGCCGGCAATCCACTCGCGGCGCGGCAGGGTGCGTAGCGTGAGCGGATCGATCAATACCGCGCGCGGCTGGTGAAACGCGCCGATGAGATTCTTCCCTAATCGGTGATCGACACCGGTCTTACCTCCGACGCTGGAATCGACCTGCGCCACCAGGGTCGTCGGCACTTGCACAAACGGGATTCCTCGTTGATAGACTGCGGCTGCAAAGCCGGCGATATCACCAATCACTCCGCCACCCAAGGCCAACAAGAGAGACTGACGTTCGAACTTCTGTCTCGCCAAGGCATCAAGGATCTTGGCCATTGTGCTGAGTGTCTTTGCCCGCTCCCCCGGCGGCAAAATAATCGGTGTTGGGTCGTATCCTGCCTTGCAAAGGGAACGGAGAACCACCTGAAGATAGCGTCTTGCCACATGCCGATCAGTCACCACCCCGATTTTGGGAGAAGTGGTGAGTGCTCGAAGCCTCTCGCCCACCGTAGTAAGTAACCCAGGATGCAGGACGATGTCGTAACTTCGCTCTTCCAAGGTCACGGGAACAATCTGTTCTGCCACACCAACCATGGTTACCGATAGCCTCTACTGGCCAACCATATCAGGCGCCCATTCGACTCTGTTTGATTTGAGCGACCTAGGTACACGAACGACTTCGCCTATGGTGATGCTGAATTGCGACAGGAATCATCGGGAGGGGATGGTACCACAATGACTGGAAAACTAGAAGGTTTTAGGCAAGGCTCGAAACCAACAGATCGTATTTCATAGCCTCAGACGCACCTGTTTTAGATTTACTGGAGATCGCCGGCGCTGGTTAATATCACAGCCAGATTATGCTGGAAATGCACGGAAGACTGAAGGGAGGGGATGCATTGGGGCAGTCGTGGCAACGCATCAACTGTGAACACTCACCACGCGAGAGTTCCTCATCAGTGAAGAATTCACATGTTCGTTTTACCAGACTGAGAAAACGATATGCGATCACCACATGTCAGCAGGATGCACGAATGACACAATAGCCGCACACCTTGAAAAATAGCTGAGCGAGGCTGGATGAGGACGGCAGGAGACTGAACTCAATCTATCCATTTGCGCCGCGCACACATTCTGGCGCTTCATGCACCATGTTCTGTGACCCACGCAAACTTTGCCAACACGTTACTAGCTGGTCTTGACAATAGTAGGCGTTAAGAAGATGAGCAGCTCTTGTTTTGACACAGCCTCAGTTTTCTGTTTGAAAAGCCATCCCAGAACAGGCACACGAGAGAGGTAGGGGATACCGGATACGTTGTTGTTTTGCGAGTCGACAAAGACCCCGCCAATCACCATGGTCTCGCCATCGCGGATATTGACCTGGGTATTGGCTTCGCGGCGATCGATACTTGGACCAGCCGGATTGCTCCGTGCGCCGACTGCGTTTCTGGTTGCGCGGACCTTCATCATGATCAGCTTACCGACTTCCTTGGGGTCTCGTGAGGTAATCTGAGGAGTCACATTCAGCTCCAAATTCGCATCCACAAAGGTCGTCTGAGTTCCTTGGAGGGAGGTCGTCTGGAACGGAATCGACTCCCCTTGTGAGATTTTGGCCTCTCGCTTGTCCAAGGTCGTAACCTTCGGTGAGGCTATGACTTTACTCAAACCGAGCAACTCACCTGCCGACAACCGCACATCCAACAGCGCTCCATCTGTTTTCCCAATCGTGAAACCGGCACCAGGAGTTGACACCAACCCTCCGACTGTGGCGGGAAGATTGACCAGAAAATTCGATGTTTGAGCCCCAAATGCTCCGGTATTACCCGTCCTGAAGTTCGCCACCCCACCCCCCACGACGTCATTCAGATTCTGGATACCCCATTGAACCCCCAACGAACGAGAATAGGTCGTATCGGCTTGCACAATCCTGGCTTCGATTTGAACTTGTGGCACTTCGAGATCAAGCCCTTCAATCAACTGTTTGATCACCGCCATTCTGCTTTCCGTATCCCGGACAACTAAGGCATTGGACCCCAGATTAAATTGTATGAACCCTCTCGGGCTTTTAAACTGCGTAAGGGACATCATGAGTTCCTGCGCCAGCAGATTCCTGATATAGAACACCCGATCCACCAGTTCTTCTGCATTCATCTTAGCAAGCTTCGTCTGTGCTAATTCAGTTTCCTGTTTGGAAATGTTTGCCAGCGAATCGATCCACAGAATATTGCCCTGCCTGATCTTGCCTAGCCCATTCATTTTCAAAATCATATCAAGCGCTTGATCCCAGGGCACACTCACAAGCTTCATCGTGACCTTGCTCTTGACCCCTTCACCGACAACCATATTGAAGCCGCTTACTTCGGCAATGAGGCGCAGCACGTTGCTGATATCGGCCTGCTGGAAATCGAGTGAAATGCGCCGGCCGACATAATGCGTTTCCCCAATGACCAAATCTTCCTTCGGCAAGCTTTTCTCGCCATTGTCAGGCTCGGAGGTCATCTGAACAGGTTGCACGTGAAAGTTCGTCGAAGACCGATGAACCGCTGCCATGGCCCGCCTGGCTACCCGAGAGGTGGTATCGGCCTGGACCGGCAACATAATAGAATTCTCCGGCTGTATAATTTTGACCGCCTCGCCACGGTGCGAATCTGTATCTACGCCTACCTCCGCACCTGCGCCTTTTCGAAGCGTCACGGTAAGATTTGCGCCCTGCGGTTCGACTGAGTAGGTCGCCGATCCTGCCACATCCAATACTACCCGCACTCTATCGGCATGATAACCCAGACGCACTTGCTTCAACATCTGGTGATTGACCGATATGACCGGCTCGTGTATGGCGGAAGCCACGCCGGGAATGTCGATCATGAGGCGCCGCTCATCAAGGCGTGTCACCTCGTGTGCCAGCCTGCCATCACCCGATATGACGACACGGATGTCATCTATGCCTCTCTGAATATCTACGCGAGTCACGGTCTGCGCCTGCTTTTCCTTGATGATCGAGGGCGTGCCTGTGTCGATCATAGGAATGTCGGATGATTCCCCTACTGGCGGCATGGCCATTGGGACCGTGAGCGCTCCCACTGCGGAGAGTATGCGAACGAATGCTGTGGTTGTCGGGGTCAGCTTAGGTGTCATTCTGCGCCCTCTTTCGGGTGAAGGAGCTTGACATATTCCCGCTCCTGTTTGCTTCCGTACACATCTGTAAACCGCTCTTGCACCACAATACCTTTCTCCGTCACGGCACTTACCACGCCATTGTTGGGGCCGACTCGCGTACCTCGACGCACCGTATAGCCATTTCCATCAGGAGTCTGAACCATGGCCGTATAGCCATAGGCCCCCCAAATCACAGCAATCAGGTTCATCTCCGTGAGCCCAACCCGCTGTAGCGGAGGCAACGTGGGATCGATTGGTCCAAGTCCCAACTGTTGCAACACCGGCGCAAACGGATCGCGCCGCCCTGAAGGATCATAGGAATGTGCGCTCATCGGCTCCAACGTTGGATTGGGTGGAACCGATTGAGAGATCCCCTCGACGGCAGTCTCGGCTGGCGTTGAAGACGGTGCGTGCCTCGGCACATCGTTGAGAGAAGGCGCTTTTAAGGAATCCTGCCGCATTGGGCTAATTTGTCCCAGATGAGAACTGAGACTTGGCTCAGCAAAGGCCTGACCACCTGCGACGAGTAGTCCCACACACCCAATCAGAATTATGTCTGTTATCTTCATGGTCAACCGCCAGTTCTCACAGATGACATTCACGGTTCACGACCTTGAACGGGCCCAAACGTTTGCGCCTCATTTCTTCTGAGAAGTCGCAGGAGCTGCCGCAACCAACTTAGTCTCCTCCGGCGCCGCATAGGCAATAAGGTCAAACACGGTCTGCGTGACAACCCGCCCTTTCTCAAATTTTGGAGCACCCATCTTGAGGCCTGACACCGTCACAATCCGAGGCATTGCATTGATTCGATCGAAAAACAGGGCAGCGGTATGGTAGCCGCCGGAGACCTCTACGTTCACTGGCATACGCACAAAGAGTTTCGATGGGTCTTCGCTTTTGGGACTTGGTTTCCACAGCTTAATGTCGAGTCCGAGGCGAATCCCCAAGTCAGACACCTGCTTGAGCAACATGACGGCTTCCTCTTCAGGCGGGAGTCGTTCTTTCTTTTTTGCAAGTTCAATCTCAAGCTGCTTATGAGCAGCAATGAGTTCGTCCAGGTGTTTCACTTTAATGGTCAATGTTTGGATTTCACTATCGAGCGTGCCAATCGATCCCTGGAGCGCGACGATCTCCGCAGATTTTGGCTCGGCTATATAGTAGTAGAAGCCCACGATAATCCCTGCAAGAACCATAAGGAGCAGCCCTATCTTTTGAATCAATGGGATCGATCGCAATATGTCGAGATTTATCGCCGGCAGCTTCATTGATCCTTACCCTTTGAGACGGAATCCGAGTTTAAACTGATAGATGTTCAGTTGACTCTCCATCGCAGCTCGACTTTCTTGAAGATTGATATTCGAGAAATAGTCTGTGCGGCGTAAGTTATTCACAAATTCCACCACATCATCGTTGGTTGCCGCACGCCCCTCAAGATCGATCTCTTTCCCTGTGACTGCGACTCTCACAAGCCACACCTTTAGCGGTTCCAAGCTATTGCTGACATGGTCGAGCACCTTGACTGGGCCAACACGTGACTTTTCTAGTTCATCGATAATACGATTCTTGTCTTCCAACACTTTTTTCCGGATTTCGAAGTCGGACACCTGCTTCACTTGTTCCTTCAACTGCGCAACCTGTTTCTCTTTGTCAAGTTTTTCAGCCTGCTGCACGTTGATTTCATCATCGAGCGAGGACGAATACCACCAGCACCCCGCCAGAGTAATAAACAAGAGTCCTACACCCAGTAGTGCCTGCGCCCTGACATCATATTGAGGCTTCGCCTTATGCCCCTTAGGCCCAGGCAATAGATTAATACGAATCATCGATCCCCTACCGATCTCAGAGCCAATCCAACCCCTACAGCAGCCAGCGGCGCCAATTCTGCCAATGTATTCTGATCGAGATCGGTCCCTGAGGTATCGATCTCCCCGAACGGATTAGCCAACTCGACATTCGCCTGCATGCGGTCTTTCAGTTGCATAACTAAGCCCTTGACTTGAGCGCCTCCTCCGCACAAGAGCACCTGCTGAACGTCTGCATCCGACATGGTTGACTTGAAATAATCGATGGTCCGTGCAATTTCTGACGCCACCTCGGCATTGACACTGTCGACGACCGTGGTCACCGAGGCCTGATTGCTTCCTGCCGATCGTTCACCTTTTTTCGTTTCCTCTGCTTCTTCATAGGAGAGGCCCATTTCTCGCTGAATGGCTTCCGTATAGCGATTCCCCCCGATAGGAATATCACGTGTGAAGAGCGAGGTGCCGCCTCGAACGATATTGATGTTCATGACACTGGCGCCGATATTGACAAGCGCGGTCGTATCCTCCTGTGAAACGGGATAGTTGATTGCATGCATGTTTTCGATGGCAAAGGCGTCCACATCCATGACAATCGGAGATAGCCCCGCTCCCTTGACGAGCTCAGTCAATTCATTAATTTTATCTTTCTTCGCCGCGACCAAAATGATCGACATCTCTCCCTGGGCATCGCCCCCGGCCTCGGAAGAGGGCAATACGCTGAAGTCGATGTTCACCTCATTAATGTCGAAGGGGATGTATTGCTCCGCCGCCAGTCTCACCTGCCCCTCCAACTCCTCATCGGGCATCGGTGGCAGACTTATCTTTTTAATGATGACCGCATGGCCGGAAATTGACACGGCGACTTGCTTCACCCTGATCTTCGTTTCTTCGAATAATTCTTTGATCGCCGACACCACACGCCCCTCATCCATCACCGTCCCATCGACGATGACTTCTGGCTCGAGCGGTTTAAAGCCGAACTTCTGAAGGATGTATCGCCCTCGGTTTTCCTTCAACTGAACAAGCTTGATTCCGCTCGACCCAATATCCAACCCGACGAGCTGTCGTTTCGGAGTGAACATCGAGAACAGATCTGTTTCGGCGAGACTCTTGAATGAACTCAACATATGTGCCCCTGACTGTACATGACTATCCCTGCAAGACAAGTCTTTGTATGAATTTTGCGCAGACTGTTATTTATCAGCATGTCCGCACGTCGCTAAACTCCCACACAAAGAATGTCTGGCCAAACCAAGCGGACTACTCACCCGTATCATGCCTGCCCCTTACCATATTCCTTTGTGTACGAAAAACTGTTCGGCTTGAATCACGTCGCAAATGTCTAAATGGTATGTCTTTATTGATGATTCGCTTCATGCACATGCTAAGTATAGTTCATACGCTCCACCTGTCAAGGAAATCGCTTTTTGCGCACATACATATGAGTAGAACGCGCAGGGTAGGCGGTGGAAAGAACTGCCTGTGGTATCTGTAAATTATTGCCTACTGAGATCGCGATGAGCGACGGCAACCTGGTATCCAAGCACTGAAAAGCTTTCTTGGAGTCTGCCGGCAATCGCTACAGATCGATGACGCCCGCCGGTGCAGCCCAGCCCAACATTCACATAGCTGCGGCGTTCTCGTTCAAAGAGAGGAATAAGGAATTTAAAGAGACCTTCCAGCTGCCCAATAAACGCGATCGCATCCGGATCGCTCAGCACATACGTCCGCACCCGTGGATCTTCGCCGGTCAATTGTTTGAGGTCGGGAACAAAGAAGGGATTCCTCAAAAACCGGACATCGAACAGGAGGTCAATGTCGTACGGCACGCCGAACTTGAAACCGAATGTCACCAACGAAATGGTCAGTCGGCTAGGCGCGCCCTCCTGCCTGAATCGCCGAGCCAATAACTCTCGCAACTCATGCACGGTTAAATCGGAGGTGTCAATAATGCGGTCGGCATGGCGCCGCAGATGAGCCAGGCGTTCCTTTTCAAGCCGCACTCCCTCCAGGACTGGGAGATGCGGAAGGAGAGGATGAGGTCTCCGAGACTCCGAGAATCGGCGAACCAATACCTCTTCACGAGCCTCAAAGAATATTAACTCAACGGCATGCCCGAGCACTTTCACTCGCTCAAGAATCCCGACGAGATCGGAAAAAAACACACGCTCCCTGACATCAATGCCAAGGGCGACATTCTTAATTTCGCCCCCCTGCTGATGGCACAACTCGACAAAGGTCGGCAATAGAGCCGGCGGCAAATTATCGATGCAGAAATAGCCTACATCTTCAAAGCACTTGAGCGCCTGAGATTTACCTGAACCTGAAAGACCGCTGATGACAACCAAATTGAGCACAGCCATGCCTGTCACCTTCTTACGGGTCGATTAGGACAACTCGATCACGGTCGACACGCTGTAGGATTTGCAATTTTCCCGATGACAACGAGGTGAACACCACCAATGAACCTGGCAGAGAGTCCAACCGGCGCTTCGCATCCTCTAGAGTCAGAGTAGCTCGGACTGGACGAACGCATTCAATCTCTTCATCTTTTTTTTCAAGAGCCGGACGCAGAACCTTACGAACCAGTCTCTTCGCCGGTTCTTTATGATTAGTACGACGCTCCTTGTGTTTTCGAATTTGAGTCTCCAGACGGTCCACGAGCTGGTCGATCGTCGCGTACATTTCCTGCGTCAACGCTTTTGCCTGAATCCGTTTCCCTTGCATTGTGCACACGACCTCTGCACGATGTTGAAGCTTGCTCACACCCAGAATCACCGCCAGATGGCTCAACTTCACTTCATATCGCACAAGTCGCTCGAACCGACTTTCAATATGGTGTCTGAGCGCTGGCGTGATGACGAGATGTCGCCCAGTGATTTTCATAGACATTCATCCTTTCAAGCTGAATACGCTAGCCCCCGTAGCCATGCGATTACATCTGTTGATTCTGACCGCTCATCACGCCAGCGATACGGCACTGGTTCCGAGGTCGCCGCGAGGGAAGCTAGGCAGGGAAGCTCTAGAAGGCTGCGAGAATACCGTCGTAGCATGGTGAAAATGAACGGCCCGCATATCCAGCACACGCGCAGTGTGTGCGATGTCCGATCTGCCAGGTTGATCAACGGCAATCACACAGACCAGGTGATTGCCGCAGGGCACCGGAGTCTTGCACGCCCTGCTAAAAAAAGCGTTTCCGCTGAGTCGCGGAAGGAATATTCTCTTCCGCCCGATACTTGGCCACAGTCCTACGCGCGATGACAACCTGTTGGGTGAGAAGTCGAGCGGCGATCTCTTCATCTTTAAGCGGATGACTCGCATCTTCCTCCGCCACCATTTTTCGAATCATCTCTCTCACCGTCACAGACGACATCATATCGGAAGGTTGATCCGCTCGCTGCAGTCCGGCGTTGAAAAAGAATTTCAGCTCCAACATCCCTTGCGGGCAATACATATACTTGTTCGCCGTCACACGGCTGATGGTCGACTCGTGCATCCCAATATCCTCGGCGACCTGCTTGAGCACCAACGGCTTCAGATGCTGCACGCCTTTCTCGAAGAACTGTTCCTGAAATTTCACGATGCTCGACACCACTTTGACAATCGTCTTATTCCGCTGTTCAATGCTGCGAATCACCCACTGGGCTGCCCGCAATTTTTCATCCAGATAGGCTTTCGTCTCCACCGATCCGTTGTCTCCAGCCCCCATCAATTGTTTATAGTAGGGGCTAATCCTCATACGGGGCAAACCATCGTCGTTCAGCAACACCACCCATTCCCCTTCATTCTTGACGACAAACACGTCTGGGACGATCACATAGTTCTGGGTATTCGAAAATGGTCGACCCGGCTTCGGCTCGAGCACTTCGATCACCTTCGTCGCCTGGAACACCTCGTCTACCGTGACATCTAAGGCTTTCGCGATCCTCGCATACTGTTTTTTCTCCAGATCTTTGAGATGGTGCTGAACGATGCCTTCAACGATCGACCCCTTCAGAGCCCCTGGCCGAGCCCCTAATGACCCCATCGGACTCTTCCCCAAATGCCCGATTTGAAGGAGCAGGCACTCCACAAGATCTCGAGCAGCAACACCAGTTGGATCAAAACTCTGAATGTCCCTCAGAACTGATTCCGCTTCTGCCTCAGAGAAGTCAGTCCCTCCCACCATCTCGGCAAGAGATATGCGTAGATACCCATCATCGTCAAGGTTGCCGATGATCAATCGCCCAATTTCCTTTTCACGATTGGACAACCCGGAAAACGATAGCTGCCAGAGAAGATGATCTTCTAAGGACGTGGCTTTCGCCATGGTTTGCTCATAAGATGGGAACTCGTCCTGGGAGGATGAACGAGACTCGGAACCGCCTATCCGACGATCGCTCCCAAAATATTCCTCCCAACCGGCCGCTGAAGCTTCATCAGGCGTATCGCGCTCTTCCGGAGTCGATTCCTCCGCATTCGATGGCTCACTATCCGCCGATGCTGCGGCATCTTCCGATTTTTCTTCTGGACTTCCAGCCTCGCTATCCTCTGCCTCTGCAGGGAGGTCCTCTAAGAGCGGATTCTCCATCAAATGTTGCGTGAGGCTTTGTTGAAGCTCAAGTCGCGATAGCTGCAGCAATTTAATTGCCTGCTGCAGTTGGGGAGTCATGATCAGCTTTTGACTCAGTCGAAGATCCAGCCGGAGCTTCATACGCACACACCTTTACACGTCATAGCTTGAACCGTTCGCCCAGGTATACCGCTCGGGCCGTTTCACTTTTGACGATAAATTCAGGGGACCCAGCTTCAAGAATCAACCCTTCGTTGATGATATAGGCTCGATCCGTAATAGACAGCGTCTCTTGAACATTGTGATCGGTGATCAAAATACCGATCTCCTTTTCCTTCAATCTGGTAATAATTTGCTGGATGTCGGCGACGGCAATTGGATCGATCCCGGCAAAAGGTTCGTCGAGCAACATGAACGATGGGTTTGTGGCGAGCGCTCTCGTAATTTCCAGCCGCCGGCGTTCGCCACCCGACAACGCATAGGCCATGCTCGTTCGAATATGGCTGAGATCCAATTCCTTGAGAAGAATATCGACCCGATCACGCCGCTCTGACCGAGAATAGTCCAGCATTTCGAGAATTGCCAGAATATTATCTTCAACCGACAGCCGCCGAAACACAGATGACTCTTGAGGAAGATACCCAATCCCTTTCCGTGCGCGCCGGTACATCGGCAGATCCGTAATCACCTCTTCCCTGAGAGAGATTGCCCCTCCATCAGGCTGACACAAGCCGACGATCATATCGAAAATAGTGGTCTTCCCAGCCCCATTGGGTCCCAACAAGCCTACGACTTCACCGGCGCGAACTTCGATCGAGACGCCTTTGACAACCTTGCGCGCGCGAAAACTTTTCACCAATCCCGTCGCGCGTAGGACATCACTGCCTGCCCTGACCTCTGGTGGGCCAGTCGGTGGTGCGTCACCCTGAACGGCCTCGATCATTTGGCTGCCCCTCCGTCAGGCTCAATCCGTACATGCGAGCCGCCCTCCACCACACTCCGATCCTCCGCCAAGAACATCGTGATTTGTTTCCCACTGACTCTGGTTCCCTTGTCCCAGGCCACCGGATCACCGGTCAGAACGATTTTATCTCCGTCATGATAGTAGATCGCCTTGTCGCATGTGGCATTCCCCGATTCCTTTTCGATCTTTACTCGCCCGGTTGCCTCAATCTTGTTGATAGATCGATTCGACACAGCCGGCATCGCATCAGGCCCTTTTGAAGGCGCGGAACCCTTGACGGGCTCAGACCCTTTCTGATTATCGTTCGCGAGTGGTTCTTGCGCGCGAAACAGCACAACCATGCGATCGGAGTAGACAACCAACGACCCCCGAGTCAGGACAACCCCTCCCTCAAAGATCGCCTGGCTATCTTGATTTCTTACAGTCATCTTCTTGGCTGTAATGGTTGTGCTGACCGCTTGCTCAGCGCCGCCTTTAGGGATGGCGGCGTCGGCCGATTCGCTCAAAGAAGCCATCCCTAGCGGGAATAGATTAAGAAGCAGGAGCCAAATCCACATGTACATCCTCAAGTACTTCAAATTCTTCTCGGTCTAAATGCCCTAATAACCCGCGCCCCGTCACCTCCAACCCATGCCCAACAATACGGACAGGATCTTGCGTGCGCATCTCCCTCGTCTGATCGGTCCAAGCCAGATGGTTCGTATAAATGACATACCCACTCTCAGTGCGAATCATGAGCGGCTCTGACCGATTCGCAAGCATAAAATTCTTCGTCTCCGTATCTAATGTTCCCTCATCTCCTGTTACCGTCAATTCCTTTCCCTGCTGACCGAACAGCGTGACCGCAACGACTTGAAGCATCGCCCGCTTGTCTCGTTCAAAGAGCCGAGCCTCTTGTGCCTGCACCTGCCATTGAACCGTATCACCCTTTGTTTGAGTGAACGTAAACTTGGAAATCGTCGCATCAGCCGCATCCATAGATCCAGACGCCGCAGGTATCGGGGCGGAAACCATTGTGGAATTGGTCACGAGTAGGTAGATGAGAAAGCAGGCCAGCACTGCACTGAGCGTCAGCAAACCTCTTCGTACCCAGCGTTGCCACACGTTGTCCCTGCTCCATTTTTCACGAGAGAAGAAACCTGGCACGATGTTAGCATGCACTCAATATCAAGTAAACTTATGCTGGAACCACGACAGATCCTGCTTGGCAGGGATGAAGCCAATCGCCCCGCTCTTCCGAGCGGGGCATTGAGGCAGATTTTCGTGAACGAGAATGGAGAACGGTTGAAACATTAACGCGACGATACGCGCCAAGCTATCTCGCGGATAGCAGTCCTAGCTGGCAGAGGGGCTCGCGGGAGCGGATGCAGCAGGCGTCTGCTTCTTCGAGGAGACTGTCTCCGGCCTGGTGACAAGTTCAATCGCAACAAGCTTCGCCGCATCTCCGATGCGGCGTCTCGTCTTGACCATCCTCGTGTAACCACCTGGACGGTCTTTAAAACGAGTCGCCACGTCGCTGAATAATTTCGAGACGACATCCTTGCTTCGGATAAATGCAAGCGCTTGCCGTCGAGCCGGGAGAGTTCCCTCCTTGCCGAGCGTAATCATTCGATCCGTGAACCCGCGAATTTCTTTCGCCTTGGCCTCAGTCGTCTCGATGCGTTCATGTTCGAGCAGCGAGGTCACGAGACTTCGGAACAAGGCCCATCGGTGTTTCGTTTGCCGTCCGAGCTGTCTACCTTTTTTTCTATGACGCACGGGTATCCTCTTCTTTCGTTACTCGCTCTTCGGACTACCGCTGCTCTGCTGCACTGCATCAAGTTTGACACCGAGTCCCAGACCCATTTCCGTCAAAATTTCCTTAATTTCATTGAGCGATTTCTTGCCGAAATTCTTTGTCCTCAGCATCTCTCCTTCGGTCTTCTGCACGAGGTCGGCAATCGTCTTGATATTCGCGTTCTTCAAGCAGTTTGCGGCGCGAACCGACAACTCCAACTCATTCACACTGCGGAACAGATGCTTATTGACCTCATGTTGCGAGTCCTCACCTCCAAGATCAGCACGCCCTTCGGTCCGCTCATCGGGATTGATAAAGATATCGACGTGATCGCGCATAATACTGGCTGCCGTGGACAGCGCATCTCGCGGCGAGATCGTTCCGTCCGTCCAGATTTCCAAAGTCAGTTTATCGTAATCGGTCATACGACCGACCCGGGCGTTCTCCACATGAAAGTTCACGCGCTTGATGGGAGAAAACACTGAATCGATCGCAATCATACCGATCGGAAGCCCCTCTTCTTTATTTCGTTCGGCCGGCACGTACCCCCGTCCATGCTTTACCGTCAACTCCATATCGAACGAGGCATCCTTGTCTAAGGTCGCGATGTGGAGATTCGGAGTTAAAATGGTCACGTCCGCATCATGAAGAATATCGGACCCCTTGGCTTCACCGGGTCCCTTCTTTCTGAGACGGAGCGTCTTTGGCTTATCCGTATGTAACGCGAGCCGCAGCCCTTTCACGTTCAAAATAATGGAGGTCACATCTTCCGTGATGCCAGGAATCGTAGAAAACTCGTGCAGAACCCCTTCAATCTTCACAGTGGTGACAGCCGCACCTGTCAACGAAGACAACAGTACGCGCCGTAATGCATTGCCGACGGTTGTCCCAAACCCACGTTCATAGGCCTCCGTCGTAAATCTCCCGAACGTTTGGTTCTGCGTATCTTTGTCGACTTCCACCCTCATCGGGATCTGAAAGTCTTTCATCGCTTTAATCATGACTCCCCCTTCATCTCATCAAGTAGCCGGACTCTGAACGGCGCCTGTTTGCCACAGAGACCGATACTCCGTTCCCCAGTTCCGCATTTACCGAGAATACAACTCCACCACCATCTGCTCATTCACCGGCAGCGAAATCTGGTCTTTCGACGGCAGAGCCCGTATCACGCCTTTAAATGCCGTCTTGTCCAGTTCCAACCACTCTGGAATGCCTCGCCCATCGACTGACTCCAGTGAGGTCTGGATCGAGATCAACGTACGGCTCCGTTCCCGAACGCTGATGATGTCACCTGCCTTCACTTGAGCTCCTGGCACATTGATCTTGCGGCCGTTCATAGTCAGATGCCCGTGGCTGACCAACTGCCTGGCCTCTTTTCTGGAAGCGCCAAACCCTAATCGATAGGCCACATTGTCCAACCGGCATTCCAACAATCGCAAGAGCGCCTCACCGGTGATACCAGGCTGGCGTTCCGCTCGCTCAAAAACACCACGGAACTGGCACTCCATCAAGCCGTAAATTCTGCGCAGTTTCTGCTTTTCCCTCAGCTGAGTGCTGTACTCTGAGTTCCTTGGCCGCTTTTGTCCATGTTGTCCAGGAGGATAGCTGCGTCGCTCGATAGCGCATTTCTCTGTCATGCAGCGCAAGCCTTTCAGAAACAGCTTCTCACCCTCTCGCCGACATAACCGACAGACTGGGCCACGATACTTTGCCACTGCTCTACCTCCAGTTACCGGACATCACTACTTGAGTGAGTCCAAGAAATCTTGTGTGTTCTACTGTTCCGACATACGCCACTACACACGACGCCGCTTAGGCGGGCGGCATCCGTTATGCGGAATGGGGGTCACATCACGAATCATATGGATTCGCAACCCAGCAGCTTGAATCGATCGGATCGCCGACTCACGACCGGACCCCGGCCCATTCACATACACATCCACCGAGCGCATTCCACTCTCCATCGCCTTCCGTGCGGCAGCCTCTCCTGCCCGCTGAGCGGCGAATGGCGTGCTCTTGCGTGAACCCTTGAACCCTTGGTTCCCAGAGCTTGCCCACACGATCGTATTGCCGCTCATGTCGGTGATCGTGACAATCGTATTATTGAACGAGGCTTGGACATGAGCGACTCCGCTCTGCACAATCCGACGCTCTTTCTTTTTCCCTTTTTTAATACTCATACAGGCTCCCTACTCAAGTAACGGCCACGTACTACGCCGAACGCACAGGCGGTTTCGGTTTGCTTCCCACACCGGAGCGACGGCCTTTTCTCGTCCGCGCATTCGTCTTGGTCCGTTGGCCTCTGACCGGCAACCCTTTCCGATGGCGCAGACCACGATATGTGCCACTGTCGATCAATCGTTTGACATTCATCGAGAAGGTTTTCCTCAGGTCGCCCTCGACCTGATGGCCCTCCTGGATAATTTCTCGAATCTTGACGATGTGCTCTTCGCTCAAGTCCTTGACGCGAATCGCTCCGTCAATGCCTGCCTTGCTCAGTATAGAGAGCGCGGATGCCCGCCCAATCCCAAAAACATAGGTCAGGCCGATATCCACCCGCTTCTCCCTCGGCAAATCAACCCCGGAAATACGAGCCATAGTTCCTCCTACCTTCTTCCTCTATCACTTTCACTGGCCGGGGCTGGGTGGGCCTCAACTGCGCGCATCGAACGAGCGCCGCCTCATCGCGCGCGTTCTGCGAGCACGGAGGCCGCCCACCCCCGGCCACTCTTCTTACCCTTGGCGCTGCTTATGGCGCGGATTCTCACAAAGAATTCGCACCACGCCCTTGCGCCGAACCACTTTACACTTGGCACAGATTGGCTTGACGGATGATCGCACTTTCATGTCCAGTCCACGCTCCTACTTAAACCGATAGGTAATCCGTCCACGAGTCAGATCGTACGGCGACAATTCTACGGTCACCTTATCGCCGGGAAGAATACGAATAAAGTGCATGCGCATTTTTCCGGAAATATGTGCAAGAATCTTATGGCCATTATCCAACGAGACACGAAACATCGCATTCGGTAATGTTTCGTTTACGGTGCCTTGAATTTCAATGACATCTTCTTTCGGCACTAACCTCTACCCCTTCTTCCCAATCGGCATGCTCACGGCTTCACCCTCTCAGAGTTGACTGAGGACACGAGCTGGCCCGCTCGGCTCAATCGTAATCGTATGCTCAAAATGCGCCGAGAGACTCCCGTCTACCGTCACTGCCGTCCATCGATCCCCAAGAATCTTAACGGCTGCGCCACCCATATTGACCATCGGTTCGATCGCAAGAACCATCCCGGCCTGCAATCGAGGTCCCTGCCCAGACTTCCCATAATTCGGCACCTGCGGTTCTTCATGCAACTGCCGTCCGATCCCATGACCTACGAACTCCGTCACGACCGAGTATCCCGCAGACTCTACATGCTGCTGAACCGCATGCGAAATATCCGATAATCGTCGGCCCACCACTGCCTGTTCGACTCCAAGATACATCGCTTCTTCGGTCACCTGAACTAACCTGGCAATCCGTTCGGTTATGTGTCCCACCGCAACTGTAACCGCTGAATCCCCATAAAATCCATCAACGATGGCCCCAAGATCCAGCCCGATGATATCCCCATCCTTCAATACTCGCTTCGAGGGAATCCCGTGGACGACCTGATCATTCACCGACGCGCAAAGTGTCTTGGGGTAATTTCTATACCCTTTAAACGCCGGCTTCGCACCGCGGGAGCGAATCTCTTCTTCAGCGATACGATCCAGTTCATCGGTTGTGATGCCTGGCCGGACTGTCTTCCGCAAAATCTCTAGCGTCTCTGCCACTACTCTCGACGCCTGAGCCATCACCGCAATCTCTTCCGGCGTCTTGAGGATGATCATATTGCCTGGTACGTTGCTAGCTCCTGGGAGAGATGCCGAAAGACAACATCCACAGCGCCTGATGCATCCATCGGAAACAACAATTTCCGCTCACCATAGTAGTGGACAAGCGGGGCTGTTTGCTCGTCATAGACTTTCAACCGCATCTCGATCGCCTCGCGGCGGTCATCGCTTCGCTGCACGAGCGGTTCACCGCATCGATCACACGCCCCGTCCACCTTAGGCTGTGCAAAGTCAAAATGGAATGTCGCTTGACACTTCGGGCAACTTCTCCGCCCGCTCAGCCGCCTCACAATATCTTCGCGCGGAACCTGGAAATTCACCACACGATCCAGCACGATCCCTTTAGACTTCAACACCGTTCCCAATGCTTCCGCCTGCGGAACAGTTCGAGGAAATCCATCCAGCACAAACCCATTGGCGCAACTGGAATCGGATAACTTTTCCTGCACCAGTCCGATCACCACGGAATCGGGCACCAAGTTCCCCTGATCCATATAACTCTTCGCCTCGAGGCCCAACGGCGTCCGGTTACGAACCGCCTCACGGAGAAGATCGCCTGTTGAAATCTTGGCCACCAGGAACTGCGCCGCAATACGGTCGGCCTGAGTTCCTTTCCCTACTCCCGGTGCGCCGAGAAACACCACGCGCATAGATATCCCTTCACCCGCTCCGTCCACGAAGCGGGGCCATGCCCTTACCCAGAAACCCTTCGTAGTTCCGCATGAGCATATGGGACTCAATCTGTTGAGCCGTATCGAGACCTACGCCGATCACAATCAGTAGCGATGTACCGCCGAAATAGAACGGCACACCTAGTTTATAGATCAATAATTCAGGGATTACACAGACGATCGCGAGGTAGATCGATCCGGCAAATGTAATCCTCGTGAGCACCTTATAAATATAATCAGAAGTCCGTATTCCAGGACGAATTCCAGGAATGAATCCACCGTACTTCTTCATGTTGTCCGCCATGTCCACCGGGTTTAAAACCACAGCGGTATAAAAGAAACAGAAAAACAGAATAAGACCAACATACATCAATGTATATAAAACCGACCCTGGCGCGAGTTGCGCGCCGATATCCTTGATCCATGGCGTCTCGAAAAACCCGGTAATCGTCGCAGGAAATGCAATAATAGACGATGCAAAAATAGGCGGAATGACTCCTGCGGTATTGATCTTCAGCGGAATATGGGTACTCTGCCCGCCGAAGACTCTCCGTCCAATGACCCGCTTTGCATACTGAACCGGTACTTTCCGCCTCCCGCTTTCCAGGAATACGATGGCTCCCACCACCACGACCATCAACAACGCCAGGCTGATCAGCAAGAACGCATTCAACTGACCGATTTCATACAGATTGTACGTCTGCCCAACCGCCGATGGCAAACGCGCGACAATCCCCGCGAAGATAATCAAGGAGATGCCATTCCCGATGCCTCGCTCGGTAATCTGCTCACCGAGCCACATCAGGAATCCGGTACCGGCCGTCAAGGTGACGACCGTCATCAGGCGGAATCCCCACCCGGCGTTCATCACAAAGGCGCCGTTATTCATCTGTTCGAGGCCGAAGGCAATCCCAAAACCCTGGATGATCGCAATGCCGATCGTCCCGAACCGAGTGTATTGAATGATCTTTTTCCGCCCTCGTTCTCCCTCTTTCGCGAGCTTCGTGAGATGCGGAACAACCACGGTCAGCAGCTGAAGAATAATCGATGCGCTGATATAGGGCATAATGCCCAGGGCTAAAATCGTCAGCCTTGAGAGCGACCCACCTGAAAAAATATCCAAGAACCCGAGCAGCGCGCCGCCTTCTTTTTGCAGAAACTCTGAAAGGGCCTCACCGTTGATTCCAGGCGTAGGAATATGCGCCCCGATCCGATATACGATCAACATCCCCACGGTAAAGAGGATGCGGGTACGCAACTCAGGGATTTTTAAGATATTCTGAAAGCTAGTCAGGAGTCTCTCAAACACCGGGGATGACCTCGACTCTCCCTCCAGCTGCTTGAATCTTCGCCTCAGCGGACTTGCTGAACTTGTGCGCTTGCACCACAATCGCCTTCGAGAGGTCTCCGTTTCCAAGAATCTTGATCGGCAACGACTTGCGCTTGACCAGACCGGCATCGACCAGCGCCTGGGGAGTGATGGTGCCGGACACAATCATGTCGCCCAAACTTTTCAAGTTGACGATCGAGTACTCTTTGCGGAACACGTTTGTAAAACCATGCTTCGGCACACGACGGATCAGAGACATCTGGCCGCCTTCGAACCCACCGGCCTGCCGACTTCGGCCCCCTGATCTGGCCAACAGCCCCTTGTGGCCCTTCCCTGATGTTTTCCCATGGCCAGAGCCTGGACCACGTCCGATACGCTTCCTTCGTTTTCTGGATCCTTTCGCAGGACCGAGTTCATGTAAATTCATTGTGGCTGCACTTCCAATAGATATCCAACTTTGGCGATCATCCCTCGAACTTGCGACGTATTGGGCCGAGTCACACTCTGCCTAATCTTCCTTAACCCAAGTCCACTTAACACAAGCCGATGTTTTTGGGGGGTGCCGATAGGACTTCGCCGCAGGGTGATCACGAATCCCTTTGAGGCAGCCGTGGCGGTCTTCACGGTAGGCATTAGACGCTCACCCTATTCTCCGCATCACCCACTGAGCTGCGGCGCATTTTGAGAACATCTTCAGCATTCCGGAGTTGGCAAAGTCCGTTGAGCGTCGCGCGAACCGTATTAAAGGGATTCCCACGGCCAAGCGTCTTCGCGATGACGTTATGCACTCCTGCCACTTCGACCACTGCTCTAACCGCGCCCCCGGCAATAATTCCTGCGCCCTTCTTGGCCGGCTTCAAGAGAACATGTTCAGCTCCAAACAGCCCATGGACCTCATGCGCAATTGTCCCTGACGTGAGAGCGACATGCACCAGGTTTTTCTTGGCCTGCTCAACTGCCTTTGAAATTGCCACAGGCACTTCAGCGGCTTTGCCCTTCCCGATGCCGACCCACCCCTGCCCATCTCCCACGACAACCAATGCGCAAAAGTTGAACCGCTTTCCGCCTTTTACGACTTTCGCAACACGGTTGATAAAGACAACCTTGTCCTTGAGGCTTAGTTCATCTGGATTAACTCGCACCTAGCATTTCTCCTCTTTGTTCCCCTCGCTCTGACTACACAGAGAAGCGAGGCACGACCTAAAAATGCAGACCGCCTTCACGTGAGGCTTCGGCCAATGCTTTGACACGACCATGATACATCCGACCTCCTCGATCGAATACCACAGCCTGCACCTTAGCGACCTTCGCCCGCTCAGCCAGCAACTTACCAACAGCCTTTGCGCCTTCGATACTCCCTGTCGACTTCAGCGACGTGCGCAGCGACTTATCCAGAGACGATGCAGCTGCCAATGTGGCGCCCTTGAGATCGTCAACGATCTGCGCATAGATATGAGAGCGGCTGCGAAATACGTTGAGACGTGGACGCTCAGCGGTTCCAAACACTCGGTTTCTCACCCGCTGTTTTCGTCTGGTGAGCTGACTTGTTTTATCTGCCGTACTCATAAGATCACCCTACTTCCCTGTCTTCCCGGCTTTCTTACGCAAGACTTCCCCGACATAGCGAACACCTTTTTGCTTGTAAACATCAGGCGGCTTGATGGCGCGCAAGTTTGCCGCAACCTGACCCACTAAACGCTTGTCAGCCCCTTTGACGTTGATCAAGGTTTGCTTGTCCACTTTCACATCGATTCCAGCAGGAATCGGGTAGACGACCGGGTTAATATAGCCCAAATTGAAACTCATGGTTCGACCTTGCACTGCGACCTTGTATCCGACACCTGTAATTTCCAAGTTACGCTCGTAACCCTTCGTCACGCCCTGAACGATATTACTCAACTCTGCGCGGGTGAGCCCATGCATGGCGCGAACTTGACGGTCCTCACTCGACCGACTCACCACAAGCTGTTTATCAGTAATCGAAACACCAAGGCCCGTGGATAACGACCAGTCGATTTTCCCAAGAGGGCCTTTCACAGATACGATAGGCCCGGCAACTTTGACATCCACTCCTGCAGGAATCTGGACTGGCTTCTTTCCTATGCGTGACATCGATGCCTCATTCCTCTCGCGCTTTGCCGCAATGACAATCTTGTCGCTCCACTCACTACCACACCGAGCACAGCACCTCTCCTCCCAGTCCAGCGCGGCGAGAGTCCTGATCCGTCATCAACCCCTTTGAGGTGGAGAGAATCGCCATTCCAATTCCGTTTTTGACTCTCGGAATGTCTTTAATCCCCACATACACACGGCGGCCCGGCTTACTCACTCGCTGCATGCCGGTAACGATAGGTTGCCCTTCAGCCACATACCGCAACTGTACTTTCAGCACAGGATGCCCATCTGCGATGTCTGCCTGAACGCTCTGAATATATCCTTCGTTCTGGAGAATTCTGAGAATCTCGCGCTTGAGACGTGAAGCCGGAACGCTCACGACATCGTGACGTCTTCGAAATCCGTTTTGCAATCGCACCAAAAGATCACTAATGGGATCTGTAACCATACCAACCCTTTCGCCTACATTCGTCGTGATAGCCCGACAGCCATCACCGGCCCGTTGAGGAAGAACGCGGATCCTCTACCAACTCGACTTCCGAACCCCCGGGATCTCTCCCTTCAAGCTCAGCAACCGAAAGCAAATTCTGCACATGCGAAACCGGCGCAAAAACCCTCGGACACGACCGCAGATCTCACACCGGTGATAGTCTCTGACCGGAAACTTCGCTTTGACAGCCGATTTATTTCTGAGTGCTAATCTCGACACCTGCAACTCCTTCGCTTGACATTACGTCCGGAATGGCATTCCCAAATGCTTCAACAGAGCCCGGCCCTCATCATTCGTCCGGGCGGTCGTGACGATCGTGATATCCATTCCATGAATGGATGCGACCTCATCGTACTTAATCTCCGGGAAGATCAGCTGTTCTTTGAGCCCAAGCGTGTAATTGCCTCGGCCATCGAACGACTTTGGAGAGACACCTCGGAAATCCCGAATCCGTGGCAACGACAATGTCACAAGGCGATCGAAGAACTCCCACATTCTTCGACTGCGCAACGTGACCTTCGTGCCGATCGGCATTCCTTGGCGCAACTTGAAGGAGGCAATCGCCTTCTTCGCCTTTGTAATGAGCGGCTTCTGACCCGTAATGATGCCTAACTCCCCTGCGGCGCTCTCCAGTAGCTTCACGTTTTGAATGGCTTCGCCCATTCCAACATTCAACACGATCCGATCGAGCTTCGGCACCTGCATGATATTCTTGTAGCCGAACTCTTTCATGAGCGCAGGCACAACTTTCTCCCGATAGGCCTCGCGCAATCGCGGATTGAACTTCGACTCGTCACTCCCTTGGTCCATGACCTGCGGTGCCGACGACCCTTCTTTTTTCTTGGGTGGCCGCCGCTCCGACGTCTTGCTGCCTTTTCCTGATTCAACCTTCGCCATCCGGCGTCCTCACTCCTACTCGACTGAGTCGTTCGATTTTTTACTGAACCGGACCCGTCGGCCACCATCGAGCGTGCGCACACCAAGCCGGGTCGGCTTCTGCGTCACAGGACACAGATACATGACATTTGAGACTGCAAACGGCGCTTCGCGTTCAAGAATGCCGCCTTGTTTAACTTTCTGATTCGGCTTGGTATGGCGCTTGATCATATTCAATTTTTCAACCACAACCTTGCCTGCGCCGGGATCGACCGACAGCACTTTCCCGGACTTGCCACGATCACGACCAGCGATCACGACTACCACATCGCCCTTACGAATCCGAACCTTCTGTAACCCCTGCTTATTCATCCCGCGGTCTCCACCCTCGCTACAGCACTTCCGGAGCGAGAGAAATAATCTTCATGAATTTCTTCCACCGCAACTCACGCGCAATCGGCCCGAAGATACGAGTGCCGACCGGATCGCCGTCTTTGTTGATCAATACACAGGCATTCCGATCGAACTTAATATAGGAACCATCCTCTCGACGCACTTCTTTCGTCGTTCTTACAATCACGGCGCGGCTCACATCCCCCTTCTTGACCGTTGCGGCAGGAATGGCTTCCTTGACCGCCACGACGACAACGTCTCCGAGGGAGGCATACCGGCGTCTGGTTCCACCAAGCACATGAAAACACATGGCCTGTTTGGCGCCAGAATTATCTGCCACGTCCATGTATGTGTAGCTTTGAATCATAGTCCTGCTGTTTCCTCTACCCTTTGGACAACTATGGCCTACTCAGCCCGTCCTTTTTCCACCACTTCGACAACCCGCATATGCTTATCTTTACTGATTGGCCTCGTCTCAACCATACGTACACGGTCGCCGATCTTGCACGCGTTGTCCTCATCGTGAGCCTTGAACTTCGTCACCCGCCGCAAAACCTTCCGGTAGAGCGGATGAACCACGGACCGCTCAATCTCAACGACGACAGTCTTATTCATCTTATTACTGACCACGCGCCCTACCCACTCGCGCCGCTTGTTCACTGACTCTCCCATCCTCAAATCCCTTTCGCCGCGGTAGATTTGTCGCCGGCCAGCGCGAGCTCGCGCTGAATCGTTTTCACCCTGGCAATGATGCGTTTCGTCTTCCGCAGCTGCATTGGGTTTTCCAATCGCCCCGTCCCCATCTGAAAACGAAGATTGAAGAGTTCCTGCGTAAACTGCTTCGCCTTCTCCGCCAGCTCAGGCTCCGTGAGTTGCCGTAAATCCTTTAGATCCATGAATCCACTCCCTACCCTTGCATTCAGCTCAATCGATGCTAGAACTCGCCGCGAATGACACACTTCGTGGCGATGGGTAATTTATGCGATGCCAAACGGAACGCCTCTTTCGCAACATCCGGCGTCACACCATCCATCTCATAAAGAATGCGGCCGGGCTTGACCACGGCAACCCAGTATTCCGGATTGCCCTTCCCCTTACCCATTCGAGTTTCAGCCGGCTTCTTGGTAATCGGCTTGTCGGGGAAAATTCTCGTCCAGACCTGTCCACCGCGCTTCACGCAGCGAGTGATCGCAATGCGCGCCGCCTCGATCTGTCGGCTGGTAATCCAGCCTGGCTCAAGCGCTTTGAGCCCAAACTCTCCGAGGGTAATCTGGCTACCACGATAGGCCTTGCCCGTCATGCGCCCCTTCATCATTTTACGGAACTTAACTTTCTTTGGTGCTAACACAAGATCCTCTCGACTTATCCAATTCTGCGGTCAAATACCGACTCTTTGGTAAGGGGCTGCATCGGAAGCACTTCCCCCTTATAGATCCATGTCTTGATCCCGATCTGTCCCATCGTCGTGTGCGCTTCGGCAAATCCATAGTCAATGTCCGCACGGAGCGTATGGAGAGGCACGCGGCCCTCACGGTACCACTCTGAGCGCGCGATTTCCGCTCCACCAAGACGGCCCCCGACCATAATCTTGATGCCCTGAGCTCCAAGACGAAGCGCAGACTGCACACTTCTCTTCATGGCCCGCCGGAATGCCACACGTTTTTCCAACTGCGTGGCGACGTTTTCAGACACCAATTGAGCATCCAGTTCAGGCTTCTTAATTTCCTTCACTGTAATATAGACCTGACCAGAATAACTCTTCTCCAGCTCCGCCTTGAGTTTATCGACTTCAGCCCCCTTACGACCGATGATGATGCCCGGTCGCGCGGTGTGAATAATGACACGCGTCTGGTCTCCAGATCGTTCGATTTCAACCTTGGCGACACCGGCATGAAAGAGACGCTGCTTAACCATTTTGCGAATCTTGATGTCTTGATGGAGCAGCTTCGCATAGTCCTTGCTGGCGTACCATCGAGAACTCCAGGCGACGTTATATCCTAGCCGATACCCTATCGGATGTGTCTTATGCCCCATAACTTCTTGCGCCTCGCTCAGACTGGAAATAAATTCGTTGCGTTACCTGCCTATACCTTCTTCTTTTCCTTCACGCTTGCAGCCGATACAGCGACCGTAATATGGCTCATCCGTTTTTGAATCGCATTCGCTCGCCCCTGCGATCGAGATCGAAAACGCTTCAATGTCGGTCCACAATCGACGAATGCCTTCGACACCACCATCGAATCACTGTCGCCCATCTCTTTTTGCTCCGCATTGGCTACAGCGGACCGCAAAATCTTTTCAACCACCTTTGACGCCTGGCGTGGCAAATTCTTGAGCATGGCCAAGGCCATGGGAACTTGCTGCCCACGAATCAAATCAACCACTGGGCGAGCCTTCCTCGGAGAAACCCGTACGAACCGTAGAACTGCTTGTGCTTCAGCCATAACCGTCCTATCCAATCGAGTGTATCGAGACCACAACCAATTCGCCTACTTAAGGGCGACCGACTTTTCTGTCCTCGCGTGCCCATGCCCCTTAAAAAACCTAGTCGGAGCAAACTCTCCCAGCTTGTGCCCCACCATGTTTTCCGTCACGAAGACCGGAATAAACTTCTTGCCATTGTGAACCGCAAACGTATGTCCGATCATATCCGGGATGACGGTTGACCGGCGCGACCAGGTCTTAATAATCTTTCGGTCTTTGTTTTGATTCATCCGCTCTACCTTCTGAAGCAGATGATCGTCGACGAATGCGCCCTTACTGACTGACCTCGGCATTGCGTACTCCTACTTGCGGCGAGAAATAATAAACTTATCAGTCGCCTTGTTATTCCGAGTCTTGTAACCCTTGGTTGGAAGACCCCATGGGGAAACTGGATGAGGATTGCCTTGTCCAGATTTTCCTTCCCCACCACCATGCGGGTGATCGACTGGATTCATCACGACACCGCGCACATTCGGGCGCCGGCCCATCCATCGCACCCGACCGGCCTTCCCCACATTAATATTCTCGTGATCCGTATTCCCAACCTGACCGACTGTGGCCATGCAAGTTGAAAGGATTCTTCGCATTTCACCGGACCTGAGTCGCACCTGCACATACTCGCCATCGCGTCCCATCACCTGAGCAGCGCCTCCCGCACTCCGAATCAGCTGCCCGCCTTTCCCAGGCTTCAACTCCACATTATGAATGGTGGTTCCCAGCGGCATACTGGACAGCGGTAACGCATTCCCAATACGAACTTCCGAGCCGATACCGGACTGCACCACTGCCCCGACGGCTAAGCCAACAGGAGCCAGAATGTATCGCTTTTCACCATCCTTATAATGCACCAAGGCAATTCTGGCAGACCGATTGGGATCGTATTCGAGCGCAGCTACGGTCCCTGGAATCCCAGTTTTATCACGACGAAAATCGATTTTCCGGTAGAGCCGTTTATGTCCACCCCCACGGAAACGTACGGTTGTTCGCCCATCGTTGTTTCTGGCGCCTGTACTGCGACGGAATGATGTAAGCGCTTTCTCGGGCCTCTTCTTCGACAGCTCTTCGGTCGTCACCGCAGTCATTCCACGGCGTCCCGGCGTCCTCGGCTTGTAAACTTTGATTCCCATACTGCAGATGTCCTTCCAGCACACCGAGCTCAGCCCGGCGCAATATCCTGCTATGCGCTCTCGTACAGCTCCAACTTTTCACCTTCCTTGAGCTTGACGAAGGCCTTTTTCCAGTCCGATCGCTTTCCAGAGAACCGCCCCAAGCGCTTCACCTTTCCGCGAACATTCATCACATTCACTCGCTCAACCTTCACCTTCAACAACGTTTCGACCGCTTGCTTAATCTGAACGCGATTCGCAGTCGGGTGAACGAGAAAACCTACCGTGTTATTGCCTTCCCTCATTGCCGTAATCTTTTCCGTCAACAACGGCTGCATGAGTATGCTATGGAGATCCATCTTCATGACCAAACCTCTTTTACCCGAGGTAATTCGCGCTCAAGAATCAAAATCAATTCAGCTCGTACAATATCGTAGACGTTCAATCCCTCAGGTCCCACTACACAGACATTGGGGAGATTGGCTGCCGCTTGGACCAATCCTGCATGCCCGGCACCAGCCACGATCAATGCATAGGCTTCCGCGCCAAGACTCGTCAGCGCTTGAGCCAATAGCTTCGTCTTCGGCTGATCCAATGACAGATTCGATACAATCATGACCTGCCCGTCTGCCAACTTCGCCGACAACGC
>CXWL01002983.1_pt1 | contig 82734 bp, 82 predicted proteins | sample 590931 | NCBI WGS metagenome assembly CXWL01 (sample SAMEA3498368, study PRJEB10139) | groundwater metagenome | biome: water well; material: biofilm material | place: Germany | collected 2015-04-27
TTGCCAGCAAGAACGACAACGCGAGTTTAGAAATCGAAATTCGCTTTCATTGTTCGGCGAGTTCGCGTGGACGTTCTGGGGCAATGGCATTCCGATTCCAGGATTAGGCTGGCTGGGGCGGCTTTGCGGCTGCTTCGAGGAAGGCACGGAAGTCGCAACGCCCGACGGCGCCCGCCGCATCGAGGACATCGCAGTCGGCGATTCCGTGCTGGCCTGGAACGAAGCGACGGGCGAGATCGGCCCGCAGCGCGTCACGGCGCTGATCCGCCCCGAGCCGCAGGCGACTTACGAACTGGCGCTGCGCGATTCAGCTGGCGCGAGCGAACGCTTCGTCGCCAGCGCCGATCATCCCTGGTTCGTCGCCGGCATGGGCTGGGTGCGCACCTCCGACCTCACCCCCGGCATGGCCATCGCCCGCGCCGGCGGCGCCGACATGGTGGTCGCCTCGCTCACCGGAACCGGCGCGATAGCGCAAACCTACAATCTAGAGGTCGATAATTGGCACACATTTCTGGTGGGCGAGCGCCGGGTCGTGGTGCATAATGGCGTGTGTCGTCGACTCCTTGGACAAGCTCGGCGAGCGATGAGCGAAAACAGGGCATTTCAAGATTTCGTGCATAGACAGATAAAGCCAGGGCAGGTAACGCCCGGACCTGGCGCACGAAATCCTAACCTGACCCCCGAGGAACTTGTAGAGGCGTGGGAAGACTTCCTTCGCGGCGGAGGAGGTTAATGCCAGTTTCCATCGAATTGCTTAGTGCGGGGGCGACCCAACTGGCCCTACCCGGTCCACAGGGATTGCTTTGCTTGGACTCGTCTTCGCCGCCAGTCTCAGATCGTGTGCCTTCTCTGTGGCAAGATCACATGAACGCCATCGGGGGCTCCTTGGTTCATTTGTATGATTGTTCCTGCACGGGGTATAGAAGATGGGCCTACGAAATCATGGAAAAAAACAATTGGAAGAAGTTCCGATTTAAGGCCGAACTTGCGCCGTTTGTGTGGAATTTGTGCGAGAGCTTGATTACGCAGAGCCCGGTGGGAAGAGTTTGGTTCTATTCCGATGCGCAACTATCGAATCCGCCAAAGGTTCGCTCACGGCCATGCACGCTGGCCGAGTTTAGGGCGCATCATGACGACGAGGGTGTCAGGTTCAATACGGCAATCACGATAATGGCCGGCTGACGCAGGCAGAGTAACGCCTCGTTCAGCTGTGGTCACCGCGTACGACAATTTCTCGCGCGCCACATCCATCGCCAATGCCGGCGCTCACACGCTATCCTTCGCCTACGACCAGCTCTCGCGCAATGTTTCGGCCACGCGGGTCGCCAATGGCGCGACGCAGGTTTTGAGCTATCAATACGACATCGCCGGGCGGCGGACGCGGGTGACTTGGCCGGATGGGTTTTATGCGCTCTACGATGTTGATGTGAGCGGGGCGGTGACGGCCATTCGCGAGAACGGGGCCGCGAGCGGCGTCGGCGTGCTGGCGAGCTATGCGTACGACGATTACGGGCGGCGCACATCCGTGTCGCGCGGCAATGGCGTGGCGAGCGCGTATGCGTATGACGGCGCCTCGCGGTTGGCGTCGCTGAGCCAGGACCTGGCCTCCACCGCCAGCGACCAGACGCTCGCCTTCACCTACAACGCCTCCGGCCAAGCGCTGACCCGCACCGCCAGCAACGCGGCGTACGTGTGGCAGCAGCCGGCGCTGGGCGCGAACAATTCCACCGCCAACGGCCGCAACCAGATCGCCGCGCTGAACGGCGCGAACTTTACCTACGACGCGCGCGGCAATCTCACCGCGACGGGGGCGGCCACGTATGGCTACGACGTGTTCAACCGTCTCACCTCCGCGGGCAGCGCGACGCTCGCTTACGATCCGGTGGGGCGCTTGTATCAAACCGTGGGCAGCGGCGTCACCACGCGCTTCTTGTACGATGGGCTGGACGCCATCGCTGAATACAACGCGTCGAACGTGATGCAGCGCCGTTATGTGCACGGGCCGGGCGTGGACGAGCCGCTTCTCTGGTACGAAGGCGCCGGCACAACCGACCGCCGCTTTATCATGCAGGATCAGCTCGGCAGCGTGATCGCCCACACCGACGCCAGCGGCGCGCTGATCGGATCGCCCAACAGCTACGACGAATACGGCGCGCCCGGCGCTGGCAATGTCGGGCGGTTCCAATACACCGGCCAGATGTGGCTCGGCGAAGCGCAGCTCTACCATTACCGCGCGCGCGCTTATGCGCCAGGGTTGGGACGCTTCCTGCAAAGCGATCCGATTCTGTACGCGGGCGGCATGAATCTGTACGCCTACGTCGGCAACGATCCGGTGAACGCGCGCGATCCGACGGGCTTGGGTGAAGATAAAATCGTTGTTACTGCTCCTATGCCGACTTTGTCTCCAGAAGACTATGCGGTGGACTATGCCGTCGCGGCGCTGTGGGAGTCGCACTGGGCGATGCTCAACGGCGCAGCCCTCAGCGCCTTCCTGGCGGCGCACCCGGAATTTATTGTAGAAGATGAGATCGTGGTGACGGGGGAGCGGCCGCCACACGTGGAGTTTGATCCACTGCTCTGGCTAAGAGCGACGCCGTGGACGATTGGATTCGCGGCGTGGGGCTGGCAAGATACCTGGACACAGGAAGAGATATGCCAAGACGCGCCGCTCAGTCCGGGGTGTGCGACGGAGCCAGATCCTCACGGGTGTCAGAGGAACCAAGACAACGAAATAGCAAGGTGCCAAGGGCTAGGGCTGACTCCCTCGGAGAGAAGTATTTGCTATGCAAACGCAAACGAGCGATTTGGGGAATGCCTTGCAGGGGGTGGATTGGGCGGAATTCGAACGCCAATATATCGACGAGGCCCGCGAAATTGAAATTGGGATAGAGCTATGGCAAACGCAAACGTTCAATTTCTCTCTCGTGAGTGCAAGGTAGTGCGTAAGGGAGAGGACAAGGAATGTGTCCTTGTTGTGCGTGTGGCTAAGCCCGAACTCCTCGCGAGCGGCACCGTAGAAGTTTCTGCACATGTCTCCTGCCCCCATTTTTCGGAGACGGCCAGAGTGCAGGCAACAGACGAGATTCAAGCCATCGTTTTCTCATTGAACGCAGTCCGAGGAATTCTCCTCGGCAAAGTCAGGGAGGGGTATGAAATTTGGTGGCTGGCGCCAGGCGACCTAAACTTCGCTGATTTCTGGGCCTACAAACCCTGACCCGTCCATCTATTCTCCGACCGGCGCACGTCGGTGACGTGCGGCAATGGCGTGGCCACGGCGTATGCGTATGACGGCGCTTCGCGGCTTTCGAGCTTGACGCAGGACCTCGCCTCCACCGCCAGCGACCAGACGCTGTCCTTCACCTACAACGCTTCCGGCCAAGCGCTCACGCGCACCGCAAGCAATGCCGCGTACGTGTGGCAACAGCCGGCGCTGGGCGCCAACAATTCCAGCGTCAACGGCAGAAACCAGATCGCCGCGCTGAACGGCGCGAACTTCAGCTACGACGCGCGCGGCAATCTCACCGCGACGGGGAGCGCCACGTATGGCTACGACGTGTTCAACCGCCTCACCAGCGCGGGCGCGGCGACGCTTGGCTACGATCCGGCGGGAAGGCTCTACGAAACAATCGGCGGCGGCGTCACCACGCGCTTTTTGTACGATGGGCTGGACGTCGTCGCCGAGTACAACGCGTCGAACGTGATGCAGCGGCGCTTCGTGCACGGCCCCGGGATCGACGAACCCATCGTCTGGTACGAAGGCTCTGGAACCACCGACCGCCGCTGGCTTGTACAAGATCAACTCGGCTCGGTGATCGCGGTGACCAATTCCAGCGGCGCCGCGATCAGCGTCAACACCTACGACGAATACGGCATCCCCGGCGCCGCAAACACCGGCCGCTTCCAATACACCGGCCAAATCTGGCTCCCGGAAGCCCAGCTCTACCACTACAAAGCCCGCATTTACGATCCAGCCCTGGGTCGCTTCCTGCAAAGCGATCCGATTCTCTACGCGGGCGGCATGAACCTCTACGCGTATGTGGGAAACGATCCAGTGAACGCGCGCGATCCGTGGGGATTGCAGGAAGCGCCGCACGAGGACGGTGGCGCCGGCACCACACAAGAAGACACAATTGTTATTACAGGAACCAGGTACCAGACAGCCGCCGAGCAGCGCTTCGCTTCCAATATGGTCGGCGTGCTGGCTCGGACATGCATCCGCGCTTGCTGGTTATCGACAAGGCCAATGGCGGCAAGGCGGACGCGCTCAATGCCGGAATCAATCTGGCGCGTGCGCCCATCGTGTGCTCGATCGACGCCGATTCCCTGTTAGAGCCGGATGCGCTGTTGCGCGCCGTGCAACCTTTCTTGGAGGACCCCGAACGGGTGGTCGCGGTCGGGGGCACGATCCGCGCTGTTAACGGCTGTCGGACCGATCACGGCCAGATCGTCAGCATTGGCGTGCCGCGTAATCCGCTGGCGCTATTCCAAACCATCGAATATCTGCGCGCGTTTCTGATGGCGCGGCTGGGCTGGAGTCACCTTGGCGCTCTGACCATCATTTCCGGCGCCTTCGGCTTGTTTCGCCGCCGTTCGGTGGTCGAAGTTGGGGGCTATTCGCTGGGGACGGTGGGAGAAGACATGGAGCTTGTGATCAAGCTTCACCGTCACTACCGCGACCAGAAGCGGCCCTATCGCATTGCCTTCGTGCCTGAGCCGGTCTGTTGGACCGAGGTGCCCGAAACGCTTGCCGTACTAAGCCGGCAGCGCGCGCGCTGGCATCGCGGCGCGATCGAGACATTCGCCCGCCATGCAGGCTTGCTGCTTAATCCGCGTTATGGGCGCGTCGGTTTTTTTGGCATGGGCGCGGTCTTGATCGTGGATGTCATCGGCCCGGTGGTTGAGTTCATTGGCTACGCGCTCATCCCGGTGTTTTGGGCGCTCGGCCTGCTGGCACCGCACTATCTGCTTGCGTTTCTTACGCTTAATATCGCCTTCGGCGTCGCCCTGAGCGTCGGCGCGCTCGCGCTTGAGGAGGTCGAGCTTCGACGTGTGTCCAATGCGCGAGACCTGATGACCCTGCTATGGGCGGCGATCCTAGAGAATTTCGGCTATCGGCAACTCAACACGTTATGGCGCGTGCGCGGGCTGTGCCAGTGGGCGTCAGGAACCCAATCGTGGGGCGCGATGCCGCGACGCGGTTTTCAAGCCGCGTCGTCGGCGTCTGGCAGTGCCGGAATTTGACTGGGACACCGCAAGTTGAGAGTCGGGCCTTGAGCGAGCCGCCGATCAGCCTACGCCACCGTATTGAGCCCCTTGCGCCGCACCAAGTTCAGTAGCTTCAGCGAGGCGCCTTGCGGCTTCTTTTCGCCGCGCTCCCATTTGCTGACGAGACTTGTCGTGACGTGCAGATAGGCGGCGAATACGGCTTGGCTCACGTGTTCGCGTTCGCGAACGGCCTTGATTTCTGCCGGCGTCAGCGGATCAACTTGCGTAAGGCAGCCGGCGTCAAACGCGCGCATCGTCGCCTTATCGAGGTACCCAGCCTTGGCCAAATCAGACGCGGCTTCGTGCACTGAAGCCAGAACATCACTCTTGTAGCGTTTCGTCGCCATCGCCTTCGTCCACTTCAATCCAGTCGCCATTTTCGATCAAGACGCGTACATCCTTGGCCTTCATGATCCAAACTCGATCGGCGGGATTGAGTTCGCGTGCATGGAGGCGTGCGACCTCAGATCGCCTCTGACCTGTCGCCAGCAGCAAGCGAATTGCGAGCGCCACCGGTCGCGTGCAGGCGACAAGTTCCAGATTGTTCCAAAGCGTGGCGATCTCAGCTTCGCTCAGCACACGCTCGCGCGTGTTTCGGCGAACTGCTTGCGAATGCCGTGCGCGGGGTTGCTTTCGAGAGCTTCGATCTCAACGCCGAAATTGCCGATCTGGCGGATGAGCGCCTGCGCCCGGTTGGCGTAGATCGGCGCACCGCCTTCGCCAATTTTGCGAATGTGGGCGCGAACATGGGCGCGAGATAGATCGGCGAGTTCGAGCAGTCCCAGCTGCTGCTCAAATCGCGCCGCCCAGAGGAGTCTTTCCTGTTGAGCTGACCTCTTGGCGCCAGCGCGTTCCTCGAAGTACCGCGCGGCCAAATCGTTCCAGGTTTGAAGAACGCCAGCATTGTGCTGGTGACGCCGGCGCCGGCGCGTCTGAGCCGGATCATCGCCTTTGCGCACGTGGGCGAGCGTGTCCCGAGCCAGGTCGCGCGCATCCTTCAGCTTGGTGGCTGGAAACTGGCCAAAGCTCAGCCGGGACTGCCGGCCTTCGAGGTTGCGGTATCGGAACGTCCAAGTCTTCTTTCCCGCGGAGGGTCGCCGGTTCGAATCCCGCCGGGCTCACCATGATCCGTCGAGGTGGATTAGGACTGCCGGTGTGACGCGGCGGCAACAATTCATTCAGAATGAGCGACAAGGGCGCCAAAGGCGCTTCAAGTGAGGGAGGCGCGCGGCCTAAGCTGCTTGCAATATTGCATACGGGGAGCGTTCTCGGGCGAGGCCTTTGAGAACGCACGCAGGGGCGACGAGGGAAGGGGCCGTGTCCAGAGGGGCGCGGCCCCTTTTCGTTCACGGCGCCAAATCTTGCAGACTTGTCATGGTAGCGCGGGATGGCGACAAAAAATCAACGCTCCGCGTTAAAGTTAAGCTTTCGCGCATGCGTCTAGTGGACATTGCGGTCGCCGCGCGTCAGGTTTCGCTCGATTAGCCAGGACTCGGGGGACCGAGGTTTTGGTCGTTAGCGCGCTTGGCGCGAAGTGTCTGCGGTCAATTTGGGGCGCAGGGGAAAATCGCTTGAGAGGGGTGAATATGAAATCGCGCATCACCAAAACCGTGGCTTTGGCCGCGTTGATGGCAGGGACAGCTGGGGTCGCTAACGCGACGGAGGGCTGGTACGGTCGCGCTGACGTGGGCTGGTCATTTGACGGCGAGTTTAACACCGCTGACGATGGCGTTTACGATTGGGGTGCGCCGACGCTGGAGCATGATCTCTCCGAGCATCTTGGCTTGGGTTATGCGTTCCAGAATGGTTTCCGCCTCGAAGGTGAAGTTGGCCATCGCTTCAATCAGTTTGGGCCGGTGACGCCTGACACGCCGACCAGCGGGATGGACGGCGGCGGCGACGCGCACGCTTGGTCGGGCATGGTCAACCTGTTTTATGACTTCAACCGCGGCGGGGCGCTTGAGCCATACGTTGGTATAGGCGCCGGCGGCGCGCGGGTGGCGGTCAACGGCACGGACCACGTTGGCCATGGGCCGTCGTTTTCTTTTGACGACGAAGATACGGTTGTCGCGTATCAAGCGATGATCGGCGCCGCCATCGGCATCACCGAGCAATTGGATCTCGACATTGGCTACCGCTATTTTGTGGCTGATGGCGTAGGATTTACGTCTAACCAACCCGGTCCGGTCAGTCGTGAAGGCGACTATGAGCACCAAGCGTTGACGGTTGGCTTGCGTTGGCAATTTGCGGCAGCTGCTGCGCCGCCACCGCCGCCACCTCCGCCTCCGCCTCCGCCTCCGCCCCCGCCGCCAGTTGCGGTGGCGTGCCCGACGTCGGAATTCGTGGTGTATTTCGAATGGGATCGCTCGAACCTGAACCAAGCAGCGCTTGAAACCATCGATGCGGCAGTGACGCGTGCGCGTCAGTGCAACGTTGGCGGTGTTGTGGTTGTCGGCCACACCGATACGTCGGGTTCGCCGACCTACAACCAAGGCCTGTCGGAACGCCGGGCTTCGGTGGTTCGCGACGCTCTGGTTGCGCGTGGCATCGCGGCGGGCTCTGTCCGCAGCGAAGCGCGCGGTGAAAGCAATCTCGCCCGCACCACCCGCGACGGCGTGCGTGAGCCGCTGAACCGGCGCACCGCGGTGACCATCAGCTTCCGCTGATCGGCCAACGTCAGCTGAAAACAGGACGGGCCCGGCCAAAAGCCGGGCCCGTTTTGCGTTGCTTCACGGCTGGACAGTTCGCACGCACCCCGGTTAGGTCGGCGCTATGCCAACAGAAAAAACCATGACGCCGCACGCCGAGTGGGGCGCTGGCGTGGGGCCATTGCTTCAGCGCCTCGATGCCGAGGGGGAGGCCATGGTGGCGCGCGCCGAGGCGTGGTCGGCGATCAATTCCGGCTCCCACGAACTGGCCGGTCTGGAGCGCATGCGCGAGCCGCTTTTCGCGGCATTCGGAGTGTTGCCGGGCGTGGCTGAGCTGGTCGCGCTCGCACGCTCCAGCCGGGTTCGGCCCGATGGGGAGTTGATCGACGTGGAACACGGTGCGGCCATCCGCATTCGGGTGCGACCGGAGGCGCCAATTCAGATCGCGCTTACCGGGCACTACGACACCGTGTTTCCAGCAACTCATGCGTTTCAGAAGAGCTGGCGCGCCGACGCACGCACGTTGCGCGGTCCAGGCGTCGCCGACATGAAGGGCGGGCTCTCTCTCATGCTCGCGGCCCTGCAGGCCTTTGAGGCGCTCCCGGGCAAGAAGCAAGTTGGCTACGAAGTGCTCTTGAGCCCTGACGAAGAGATCGGCTCGCCTGCGAGCGCACCGCTTCTGGCCGAACTTGGCGCACGCGCGCAGCTCGGACTTACCTATGAGCCCGCGCTGGCCGATGGCGCCTTGGTGGATGCGCGCAAGGGCTCTGGCAATTTCAACCTCGTCCTCAGAGGCCGCGCGGCTCATGTGGGCCGCGCTTTTGGCGATGGGCGTAGCGCCGTGCTCGCTGCAGCCGAGGCCGCGCTCGCGCTCGACGCACTCAACTGCAAGCGCGACGGCGTAACCTTCAACGTCGGCGCGATCGACGGCGGTAGCGCCGTCAATGTGGTCCCTGAGCGCGCAGTGCTGCGCTTCAACATTCGCGCGCCTGACGTAGAGAGCGCCGCTTGGGCCGAAGCGGAAGCGCGAAAGATCGCCGAGGCGGCTGGCAATCGAGATGGCGTTAGCGCCGCACTGCATGGCGGGCTCACACGTCCGCCGAAACCGCTGAACAGCGCCCAGCGCACCATGGTGGCGTGGACACAGGCGGCTGGCTTGACGCTTGGGCTCGACTTGAAATTCCAGGCCTCCGGTGGCGTGTGTGAGGGCAACAACCTTGCGGCGGCGGGATGCCCGAACATCGACACGCTCGGCCCTTGCGGCGGAGGGCTCCACAGCGACGAGGAATTCGCGTTGATCCCCAGTTTTGCCGAACGCGCCAAGCTTTCGTTCTTGCTCTTGGCGGGCATCGAACGAGGCGTGTTTGACCTCGGGGACCTGCAGTGATGGGTGCGCCCACTTATGTTATGCGCGCGGCCGGTCCCGCTGATGTCGAAGGTTTCAAGCAGCTGCGCGAAATCGCGGGGGCGGGATTCACAAGCCTGATGCTCGACGACGCAGGCATGGCGGCGAAGCTAGAGCTGTCGCGCGCCAGCTTTGCATCGAGCGCTACGGTCGCCGGCGCGGAGCGTTATTTTATCGCGCTGGAGCACATTGAGACCGGCGCGCTCGTGGGCTGTTGCGGGGTCAAGGCGACCATCGGCGAGTCGCCGCCGTTCTTCAATTTTCGCATGATCACCGAGGCGCAATCCTCCGCGGCCGTCAATCGCCGCTTCGACATGAGTGTCCTGATTGGCGTCAATGATTTCACCGGCTGCACAGAAGTCGGCTCGTTGTTCTTGCGCCCCGAACACCGCGCCGCCGGCGTCGGGCGCGCGCTGGCCCAAAGTCGCTATCTGATGATGGCGACGGCGCGCCACCGCTTCCATGAGCGCGTTGTTTCCGAATTGCGCGGCGTGGTCTCGGCCGATGGCGTCTCGCCGTTCTGGGAGGCGGTGGGGCGGCATTTTTTCCGGATGGATTTTGCCGACGCTGATAAGCTGAGCGCGACCACCGATAATCAGTTCATCCTCGACCTCATGCCGCAACACCCGGTCTACGTCGACCTGCTGTCGACGGAGGCGCGCGCGGTGGTCGGCAAATGCAATGCCCTAGGCGCAGGTGCGCGGCGCCTGTTGGAGTGGGAAGGATTTGCGTTTTCCAACGTGATCGACATCTTCGATGCGGGCCCATTGATGGATGTTCGCCGTGACGAAATCCGCACGTTGCGGGAGTCGCGGCGCATTCGCGTCGAGGCCCGGGAAGGCTTGGGCGGCGTGCGTGCACTGGTTGCGAGTCCGGACATGGGAAACTTCCGCTGCGTGTCGACACGCTTGATGATGCACGACGGCGCTGCGTTGATTGAGCCCGCGGCATTGGCGGCGCTCAATTTGCCCTCGGGCGCCGAAGCGTTGGCGTGGGTGGATCATGAGAGCTGAGTTGTTTATCGACGGCGCGTGGCGCATGGGCGGCGGGGAGCAATTCGCGTCGTATGACCCCGCGACCGGCGACGCGGTGTGGCGCGGCCGCGAAGCCAGCGTTGAAGATGTGGCTGCAGCGATGGCGGCCGCGCGCGCGGCGTTTCCTGACTGGTCGGATCGTGCGTTAGAACATCGCCTGGCCATCGTGCGTGCGTTCGCAAAAGTCATCGAAGCGCGGACGGACGATTTCGTGCGCACGATCAGCCGAGAAATGGGCAAACCGTTCTGGGATTCACGCGGCGAAGTGCAGGCCATGATCGGCAAGATCGAGGTATCGATCCGTGCGCAGGCGGAACGCGCTGGCGCCAAGCAAGAACAAGCCCCGTTCGGCGCCATGGCGCTTTCCCACCATGGCCATGGCGTGCTTGGCGTATTCGGCCCGTTCAATTTTCCAGGCCATTTGCCGAATGGGCATATTGTTCCAGCGCTGCTTGCTGGAAACTGCGTTGTGTTCAAGCCGAGCGAACTAACGCCCGGCGTCGGCGCACTCATGGTCGGGGCGTGGGAAGCGGCCGGTTTGCCCCCGGGCGTGCTCAACTTGGTGCAGGGAGCACGCGAAACTGGCGCTGCATTGCTCGACGCCCCCGGCCTAAGTGGCGTGCTGTTTACGGGGGCGGCGCAGACAGGCGTGCTTATCCATCGCAAATTCGCTGGCCGACCGGACGTGTTGCTCGCGCTGGAATTGGGCGGCAATAATCCACTGATTGCGTGGCCGCCGACGGATGCGGCGGCGTCAGCAAATCTGATCGTGCATTCGGCATTCGCAACGAGCGGTCAGCGTTGTTCATGCGCTCGGCGCTTGATACTCCCCGCGGGCGGCGCCGGTGACGGTATCTTGGCGGCGTTGACCGCGTTGACGGCCAAGATTGTAGTCGGGCCCGCGACTTCCATTCCAGAACCCTTTATGGGGCCGTTGGTGAGCGCTGTCGCCGCTGAGCGCGCAATGAAGTTCGAGGCGGGGCTCGTGGCGCAAGGCGGGAAGGCGGTTTTGCCGCTGAGGCGCGAAGGTGCTTTCGTGTTTCCAGGCATTGTTGATGTGAGCGATCTTGCAACGCCCGACGAGGAAGTATTTGGCCCTTTGTTGCAAGTCCACCGCGCGCGCGACTTTGACCATGCGCTTGAGCTTGCCAACGCCACGCGTTTTGGCCTGGCTGGCGGCCTCATTAGCGATGATGCAGAGCTCTGGGCACGGGTGCGGCGCAAATTGCGGGCTGGCGTGTTGAACTGGAACCGACCGACGACCGGTGCATCCGGTGCGCTCCCGTTCGGCGGACCGGGCCTGTCTGGATCGTTGCGTCCAAGCGCCTATTACGCCGCCGATTACGTCGCCTATCCAGTGGCGACGCAGATGTCGGAGAGGGTCGTGCCGATTCCAGCTCCAGGGTTGCCCACGTGAACGGCGCCGAAGAGATCAATTTCGACGGGCTTGTCGGACCTACGCACAATTATGCCGGGCTTTCTGAGGGCAATCTCGCGTCAGCGCGCAATCGCGACACCATAGCGTGTCCACGGGAGGCCGCGTTGCAGGGGCTGGCCAAGATGCGCCGTTTGCGCGCGTTGGGGCTCACGCAGGGCGTGCTGCCGCCGCATGACCGACCAAACATAGGGTGGCTCCGGACCTTGGGGTTTACGGGCGCCGACCGTGATGTTTGGGCGCGGGCTTGGGAGAGTGAGCCCGTTATCGCGCGCGCGGCGATGGCGTCTTCGGCAATGTGGGCGGCGAACGCTGCAACAATTTCGCCGAGCGCCGATTGTGCCGATGGGCGCCTGCACGCGTCGGTCGCGAACTTGCAGACCATGCTGCACCGTAGCTTGGAGGCTGAGCAGACAGAGCGAACGTTGCGCTGTTTGATGCCGACCGAGACGCGGTTCGCGGTTCACGCTGCGCTCTTGCCTCACGATGCGTTGTCCGACGAGGGTGCGGCCAATCACATGCGTATGGCAGCCTCAGCGGATGCGTCTGGCTTGGAACTCTTCGTCTACGGGCGGCAGGGCGGGGGGTTGCGCTCGGGGTTTCCCGCCCGCCAAGCCTTGGAGGCCAGCCGCGTCGTCGCCAGGCGCCACCAGCTCGATCCCGCGCGCACCGTTTTCGCACAGCAAGCGGCAGCGGCGATCGATGCAGGCGCTTTTCACAATGACGTCGTCGCAGTCGCGCATGAGCATGTGCTGTTTCACCACGAGTTGGCGTTCACAGACAAAGCGGCGCTCTACGCGGAGGTGCGCGCCAAGGCGGCGGGGTTGTTTACGCCTATATTCATAGAAACGCCTGTCGCTCAGGTTTCGCTGGAGGACGCTGTCTCCTCCTATTTGTTCAACTCGCAATTGCTGCGCTTACCCGGCGCGTCGTCGCTGACATTGATCGCACCGGCGGAGGCGCGCGAAAACAATAGGGTCGCTGCAATTATCCAGGACATTATGGCCCGGCCTGACGGCGCCATAGGGCAGGTTGAGTATGTGGATGTGCGCGAGAGCATGCGCAATGGTGGTGGTCCCGCGTGCCTTCGCCTGCGCGTCGTCATGACGCCGCAAGAACGCAAAGCTGCGGCGCAAGGGTTGTTTTTGGATGACGCTCTCGATGCGAAATTGGTTGCTTGGGTGAGCAAACATTACCGGGAGGAACTTGCGCCCGCTGATCTCGGCGATCCCGCCCTGGTTGGCGAGACGCAAACCGCGCTCGACGAACTCACGCGCATCTTGCCGCTCGGCGCTGACTTCTACCCGTTCCAGCGTTAGAGATCGGGGCCTGCTCGCTTTAATTCAAGCTCTCGGGACGCAGCTTATAGCCCTCGTCCGTTGCGTTGAAAATGTGCTCGATCTCAGGGTGATCAATCGGCTCGCCGGTTTCGTCGGCGATCAGATTCTGCTCCGACACATAGGCCACGTAGTGGCTGTCGGAATTTTCGGCGAACAGATGATAAAAGGGCTGGTTTCGGTTCGGGCGGATTGGCTCTGGGATGGCCGTCAACCATTCCTCCGTGTTGGAGAACTCGGCGTCGACGTCGAAAACCACACCCCGGAATGGGAACAGCTTGTGGCGAACCACTTGCCCGATGGAGAATTTCGCTTCGCGCATGTTCTCCTCCAAAACTCCTTCCAATCCTCTCGCCTCGGTAAGGTAGGCGGGCTGGGTGGTTGCAACAAGGGTTTGAGCCCCTCGCACGAAGATGTGTGTCGTAGGGGGCGCGGTTTTGGACCTGGCCCGCGAAATCGCGGTAATTCGAGGGTGCCGGCGCGACGGAAGTTGGCTAGCATTGACCTTGAAATGGCAGATTGCGGCGCTGCGGTGGCGGCCTCGCCGGAACGATTGACATGGTTAGAAATGGGCGGGCCCAGTCGCCGGGTGGCGGCGGACGGTCCGGCTCGTGGTCGCGCGCGCCGCTGTTCGCGGCGCTCGATCTCGGGACCAACAATTGCCGCTTGCTGATGGCGGCGCGCGACGATGATGGGTCGATGCGCGTCGTCGATGGATTTTCGCGTATCGTGCGCCTGGGCGAAGGCTTGTCCGCAACCGGGCGGCTCAGCGAGACGGCTATGGCGCGCACCTATCAAGCGCTCACCGCCTGCGCCGAACGCATCGAGGCGCGCAAGCCCATCGCGGTGGGCTGCGTGGCGACGCAGGCGTGCCGCGCGGCGTCGAACGGACAAGTCTTTCTCAACCGCGTGCAGCAGGACCTTGGTCTGGTATTTGACGTCATCACCCCGGAAGACGAAGCGCGACTATCAGTGCTTGGCTGCACCAGCTTGCTTGAGCCCGAAGCCGACATCGCTCTGATCGTGGATATTGGCGGCGGGTCGACCGAGCTTTCGTGGGTGTCGCCAAGAGACGCGCTTGCGGGAGGGCTTGATCCGCCGATCCTGGCCTGGGGTTCGGCGCCGCTCGGCGTTGTCACGTTGGCGGACGACGATAGCGAGCCTGAGGACGGAAAGTCGGTGTGGTACGAGGAATTGGTAAAGCGGATTGCAGCCTCGCTTGCGCAAGTGGGCAACGCTCAACACTTGATGCCTGCGTTCACTGCGGGTCGTGCTCACATCATCGGAACCTCTGGCACTGTCACCAGCCTCGCTGGCGTTCACCTTGAGCTGCCGCGCTATCAACGCGCGCGTGTCGATGGCATGTGGTTCGACGTTGCCGATTGCCGCGCTGTCGTCGCACGACTGCTGGCGATGAGCCGAGAAGAACGCGCTGCCCAAGGCTGCATCGGCAAGGATCGCGCTGACCTTGTGGTCATCGGCGGGGCGATCTTCGACGCGGTGCTGCGCGCTTGGCCAGCGCCGCGCATTCGCGTCGCGGATCGGGGTTTACGTGAAGGCGTGCTGATGCGCCTCATGGCGCAACACGAGGCGCGGCCGTGAGTGATGAACCTCCCGAGCCCAAGCGCCGTTGGCGCAGCAAGCAGATCTCGATTCCAGGCGGTGAGCGCAAACTCGCCGAACGGGTGCTGAAGAAGAATATTCGCTCGGAAAGTTCGCGGCGCTGGATCGAGCGGCAAGCAAACGATCCCTATGTACAACGCGCCGCAGCAGAGGGATGGCGTGCGCGCTCGGCGTACAAACTGATCGAACTGGATGACAAGTTCGCTCTGATTAAGCGCGGCGCCGATGTTGTCGATCTGGGGGCGGCCCCGGGAAGTTGGGCTCAGGTGGCGGCGCGCCGCAGCGCCGGCAGGGTGATCGGCATCGACCTGCTGCCGATCGCCCCTCTGCAGGGCGCAACGTTCCTGGAGATGGACTTTCTCGCTCAGGAGGCGCCAGCGGCCTTGCTTGCCCTGATGGGCGGCCCGCCCGATCTCGTGCTCTCCGACATGGCGGCGAACACCACCGGACACGCCAAGACCGATCAGATTCGCACCGGCGCGCTGGCGGAGGCAGCGGCGGAGTTTGCGCTCGACCATTTGGCCCCCGGCGGCGCCTTCGTCACAAAGGGCTTCCAAGGGGGACTCGACGCCGCGCTGCTGACGCGATTGAAGCAAAGCTTCACCACCGTCCGCCACGCCAAACCGCCCGCCAGCCGGGCGGAAAGCTCGGAGGTATATGTGGTGGCGATGGGGAAGAAGGCGACATGACTTGCCAAATCCGCTCCGAATCTCTACCAGCCGTCCATGGAAATCCGTGAAGCTCTGACCTTTGACGACGTGCTGCTGGAGCCGGGCGCGTCCGAGGTGTTGCCGGGCGATGTCGAGACCCGCACGCGGCTCACCCGCTCTATCGAACTCAATATCCCGCTCATTTCCGCCGCCATGGACACCGTCACCGAGGCGCGTCTCGCCATCGCGATGGCGCAAGCGGGTGGGCTCGGCATCATCCACCGCAACATGACGCCCGCCGAGCAGGCCGAGCAGGTCAAGGTGGTGAAGAAGTTCGAGAGCGGCATGGTGATCGATCCCATCACCATCCAGCCCGATCAGACTATTGGCGATATCCTAGCGCTGAAGGAAGAGCGCAAAGTGTCCGGCTTTCCGGTTGTGGAAGCCGGCAGCAAGAAGCTGGTCGGCATCCTCACCAATCGCGACATGCGCTTTGCCGAGAAGCACGAGACTGTCGCTGACTTGATGACAAAGCAACTCGTCACCATCCGCGAAGGCGCCGGCGAGGAAGAGGCCAAGCGGCTGCTGCACAAGCACCGCATCGAGCGTCTGATCGTGGTCGATAGCGCCGGCAACATCGCCGGGCTGATCACGGTCAAGGATTTCGAGAAGGCGCAGGCGTTTCCGAACCGCGCCAAGGACGAGCAGGGGCGCTTGCGCGTTGGCGCGGCCTCCACCATTGGCGATCAGGGCTTTGAGCGCTCGCTGGCCCTAATCGAGGCAGGCGCCGATGTGGTGGTGATCGACACCGCGCACGGGCACTCGAAATTCGTGCTGGAAGCCGTCACGCGCATCAAGCGCGCCTCCAACAGAACACAGATCATCGCCGGCAATGTCGCCACCGCTGATGGCGCCAAAGCGCTGATCGATGCGGGCGCCGATGCGGTGAAAGTCGGTATTGGCCCCGGCTCGATCTGCACCACGCGCATCGTCGCCGGTGTCGGCGTGCCGCAGCTCACGGCGGTGATGGACGCGGCGGAGGCGGCGCGCAAAGCGGGCGTGCCGGTAATCGCCGACGGAGGCATAAAATTCTCTGGTGATTTGGCGAAAGCGCTCGCTGGCGGCGCCGAAGTGGCGATGATCGGTTCGCTGCTTGCCGGCAGCGAAGAAGCGCCGGGCGAAGTGATGCTATATCAGGGGCGCTCGTACAAAATGTATCGCGGCATGGGCTCGCTCGGCGCCATGGCGCGCGGTTCGGCTGACCGCTATTTTCAGAAGGAAGTCTCCGACCAGATGAAGCTGGTGCCGGAAGGCATTGAGGGGCGCGTGCCGTTCAAGGGGCCGGTGTCGAACATCATCCACCAATTGGTCGGCGGGCTTCGTGCCGCGATGGGCTATACCGGCGCCGCGACGCTCACCGAATTGCGCGAGAAGGCGCGCTTCGTGCGAATTTCGTCCGCCGGTTTGCGCGAGAGCCATGTGCACGACGTGTCGATCACGCGCGAAGCGCCCAATTATCCGTTGGGGAGTTGAGGGTGGCCGTAGGCAATTGCATCCGCATTACGCCCTTCATCCACGTCCCTGACATCGACGCCGCGCTCGCCTTCTTTAATGACATGCTCGGCTTCAAAACCTATTTTCGCGCCGGCGCCTACGCCTACGTGCAACGCGAAACCGCGGCCGTGCGCTTGTTGCAGAACGACTGCGAAGCAGATGGCGCCCCGCCCGGTAATCGCCGCTTCGCGTATTATATCGACGTCAACGACATCGAAGCGCTTTACACCGACCTGAAGCCCAAGCTCGATGCATTGCCCGCCGGCGACGTTCACGGCCCGGCCGACAAGGAATACGGGCAGCGCGAACTGTGCATCGTGGCGCCCGACGGCAACCTGATCGTGTTCGGCCAATCGATTACCTCCCATGCGTGATGGCGCGCGTATCGCTGCGGCGATTGAGATCCTGAGCGATATTGAAGCGCGCAAGCGGCCCGCCGCCGATGCAACCAAGGACTGGATGCTTTCGCACCGCTTTGCCGGCTCGAAGGATCGCGCCGAGGTGGGCGATCTGGTGTTTGGCGCGCTGCGCTGGAAGCAATCGAGCGCTTGGCGTTTGGGGGAAGATACGCCGCGTTCATGGGTGTTCGGCGCAGTGGCTTGGGGTTTTGCGCGTGGGCCAGACTGGATCTCGAACGCTTGCGCCGATGATCCGCACGCGCCGCCGCCGCCAAGTGAAGCCGAGCAGCGCGCACTTGCGCAAGCCACGCTCGATGACGCACCGGGCTGGGTGCGCGGCGATTATCCCGAATGGCTCGACGCCAGCATGGCGCGCGTCTTCGGTGAAACGCGCGCCGAGGAAGGCGCTGGCCTTGCCGCGCCGGCGCCGCTGGATTTGCGCGTCAATACGCTGAAGAGCACGCGCGATGATGTGATTGCCGCACTTGGGGAAAGCCCGCGCTTAAAGGAGCCGCCAGCACCGACGTCGCATGCGCCAAACGGCGTGCGTATCCCGTGGGCGCAGGGGCGTACGTTTCCGTGGGCGACCGAGCAGAGCTTCCTCAAAGGCTGGTTCGAGGTGCAGGACGAGGGCAGTCAGCTTGCAGCGCGTATGGCTGGCGCAAAGCCAGGGCAACAGGTTGCCGATGTGTGCGCCGGCGGCGGCGGCAAAACGCTGGCGCTTGCGGCGCTGATGCAAAACAAGGGGCAAGTCTTCGCTTTCGACGTGGATGGCCGCCGTCTTGCGCCGCTGCATGAACGGTTAGAGCGCGCGGGCGTGCGCAACGTGCAGGTCCGCGCGCCGGCGCGCACCCGTGACGTGCTCGCCGATCTGCATGGTTGCATGGATGTGGTGCTGATCGATGCGCCGTGCACGGGTTCAGGCACGTGGCGGCGCAACCCCGACTCGAAATGGCGCCTGCGGCCAGCGGCGTTGCAAACGCGCTTGCAGGAGCAGCGCGAAGCGCTGTCGCTCGCGGCGCCTTTGGTCAAGCCGGGCGGACGGCTGGTGTACGTGACATGCTCGGTGTTGCCGGAGGAAAATGAAGACCAGGTGGCCGCATTTCTCAGCGCGAACGATGCGTTCAAACCTGCGCACCTGCGCGGCGGCGAGGTTCCCGGCTACGCGCGCGGGAACGCTATCCAGATGACGCCGCTCAAGACCGGCTGCGACGGCTTCTTCGTCGCCGCCTTGGAGCGGGCAGCCTGAGCGCGGTGCGTGACATCGCCATAGCAGGATGCGGCGTGGCCGGGCTGGCATGCGCGACCTTGCTGCGCGCGCAGGGCGCGCGTGTGGTGGTGTTCGATAAGCTTGAGGCGCCGGCGCCGATCGGATCGGGACTTATTCTGCAGCCGGTGGGACTTCACGTGCTTGATGCGATTGGGGTTGGCGCGCGCATTCGCGCGCTTGGCGCGCCGATCGAGCGATTGTACGGGCGCGTGGTTCCTTCGCAGCGCGTGGTGCTTGACGTGCGCTATCGCGCCTTGGGGCTGGAAGCGCCATTGGGGCTGGCAGTGCATCGCGGGGCGTTGTTTCAGGTGCTGTATGATGCGGCGCTCGAGGCGGGCGCTGAGATCGCGGCGGGGCGCGAGGTCGTTGCCGCCGATGCGGGCCGGTTGCATTTCAGTGATGGAACGCAGAGCGCGCGCTTTGATCTGGTGATCGATGCGCTTGGCATGCGTTCGCCGCTGTCGCGCCAGCCCGCACAGAACTTGCCTTATGGCGCGCTGTGGGCGAGCCTCGATTGGGTTGACGGGTTTGATCCGCATGCGCTGGAGCAGCGTTATGAGGCCGCGCGCAAGATGGCGGGCGTGTTGCCGATCGGGCGTCTGTCAGGCGCCGACCGCAAGCAAGCCGCGTTCTTTTGGAGCTTGAAGCACGAGCACCGCGCCGCGTGGCAAGCGCGTGGGCTTGAGGCGTGGAAGCATGACGTGCGCACATTGTGGCCTGATACGACGCCGTTGCTGGATCAAATCACGACCCACGAGCAACTCGTGTTCGCCGCCTATGCGCACCGTACGTTGCGCTCTCCTGTCGCGCCCATGCTCGCGCACGTTGGCGATTCCTGGCACTGCACCTCGCCGCAACTGGGCCAAGGCGCCAACATGGCGCTGCTGGATGCGCTGGCGCTGGCGCGGGCTTTGGAAACACAAGGCGACCTCGACACCGCGCTTGGCGAATACGCGCGGCTGCGGCTCTGGCACATTCGCCTCTACCAGCTCGCCTCGTGGATGTTCACGCCCGCCTACCAATCCGACAGCGCCGCGCTCGCCTGGCTGCGCGATATCGTCGTCGCCCCGCTCGCCCGCCTGCCGCCCGCGCCGCAAATTCTGGCGGCTCTGGTCGCGGGGCAAGTCGGCGCGCCGCTGGCGGCGATGGGTGTGCGAGGCGCCACCGCTGACGTGGCATATCGCTAGTCCGGCGTCTCAGGATTGTCGGCGAGTATCTCGCGGGCGCGCTTTTTCAGGGTGGGAGCGCCGTCATGATCTGCGGCCTGCCGCACCGCGTTGCGGGCTTGGAGGTTGGTGGCGACGACCTGAGCTAGCGCCTCCAGGGCTACGAGCCGCGCATAAACGACGGGTTCGCGATTTTCGCCCGCGAGTGCGGAGGCAAGCGCCAATGCCTTTTCGGGCGAACGCGGTGCTTCAGTTATCAAGCGCACTAGGGTTCGACGCAGGTTCGCCATGGATGTTTGACCGAGGAGGCGACGGCGAGCCAAATCTAGCTGATAGAGATTTCGACCTGGGCCAGTGTGCTCGATCTCTTTGGTGAGGGCTTCCAGTGGGGCTTCGTCTCCTGGTCGCTTCGCGGCCTCAGCACTAAGACGATAGTGGGGATCGTTGTCCCCCCCCTGGCGCGCGCGAAGGAAGTCGGCTGCTCGCTGGATCCTCTCATCACCGCTTGCGGAAAGTTCAACCAGGCGGTTGAGGTCATAGTCCGGGAAGTCGTCAAATGATTCATGACGCTCCCAATCTCCAGCTGCGTTCCTTCGGACCAGATTGCGCAAGGCTTCAGGCTCAGTGAATGGATCGAGCCGCTTGATAGCGCGCTTCCGGTAAAACAGATCGCGCTGCTGCGCGTCGCGAGAGGCAGACGAAATCGCTTGGAGTAGAGCTGCGAGGAATACCAAATCGATCAACACCCGTGTTGCGAACACGACGTGCTGAGCGAGGTCCGTGCCCACGACAACCGGCGCGTCGCCCTCCACGTGATACACTTCCGCCCAATCGACGAATGGAACCGCTTTTGCGAGTTCCGTTCCGTAGAAGCCAATCCACAACAGGAGAGAGTGAACGTCTGCCGTACGTGCAATGGTGAATAATTGGTCTCCTGCAAGCAGCTGTGCTTGCCGGAGCGCCAGTGGCACAAGCAGGAACATCGAAAGAAACGACACGAGTGCTTCGTCACGGAGATTTTGGCCGAAGCCCACTCTTATGTGAGCCTGAGACAAAGCGGGGTTCAACATTGCAAGCTCGCGATCTTGCTCGATCCAAGCCCATCGGCGCGAGATCGAGAATGCGAGCACAAACCCCCACGCGATTGGGATGAAGGCCGACGGAGTAGGCCAATAATAGCCAAGAACCGCGCAAGTCCCCACAAGCGCGGAAAGGACAACGTAGCGCAGGAAGGAGTTTCTGCGTGTGGTTCCAGCGGCGGTGGCGACAGCGAAAACCAGCACACTATCGACTGAACTAAGCCAGCCGCCGATCGATTCAATCGGTTTGTTTAGAGCGGACGCGACCCCTGTTGCTGTGCGCTCAAGGCCGATGCTTCTTATGACGCGAGGCGCCAGCGGCGCTGCCGCCACAACGATGAATGCAACGGTGAGCCCGCTAACGACCCACATCCCCCAAAGCGCATGGATTTTGCGGTTGGCGTCGTCGCTCCCTGCAGCCCACGAAACGAGCCAGCCGATCAACGAGATGACGGCGACTAGCAACATCGCGCTCCAGCCGCTCACATGCTCATACTTCGGTTCGGCGCCGTTTCTGACGGGTAGGCGGCCATCTGCGACCGCATGGCGCCAACTCAACACGAGCGGAACCAAAACGGCGTAGGCGAAAGCGATGTAACTGACGGTCAGTTGATCGGTCGGCGACAAGTAAGGTTCGATTTGGCTCGAAAACGCAGCGAGTGCAGCGGTCGCCATGGCAACTATCGCGCCGGTAATGCACGCTACAAATGTCCAGTCGATTCGGGGTCGAACCCTCCCCTCAGAAGGAACATGCGGTTCGAAATTGTCAGCAATCGCTGTCATGCCCGCTCCCCTCGTGGTTAACGAACCTTAACGTCTGTGGATAAATGCGCAACCAAGGCGGGAAATTCCCGCATGGACCCCCGACGCGCTCGACGGCCAGCCGGCGGGGACGCCGGCGGTCCAAGGGCCGTCCCGCGGCGTTGACGCCGCCCCCGACGCGCTCCATTTCAGGCCATGTCTCAGAGCAAAGCTGAACCCGCCGCCGCCGCCCCGAAGGCGGCGCATGAGCGCGTGTTGATTATCGATTTCGGCAGCCAGGTGACGCAGCTGATCGCGCGGCGCGTGCGCGAGAGCGGGGTGTATTGCGAAATCCATCCGTACAACAAAGTTGACGCGGATTTTTTGAAAGCCTACGCGCCGAAGGCGTTGATCCTCTCTGGCGGGCCGTGCAGCGTCACCGATAGCCCGAGCCCGCGCGCGCCGGAGGCGGCGTTTGCGCTCGGCGTTCCCATTCTGGCGATCTGCTACGGCCAGCAGAGCATGAGCGTGCAATTGGGCGGCGTCGTCGAAGGCGGGCACGCGCGCGAGTTTGGGCGAGCCGATGTCGAAATCAGACGCGCGAGCCCCTTGTTCGAGGGCGTGTGGGAGGTCGGCGGCAAATATCCGGTGTGGATGAGCCACGGCGACCGCGTGACGAAACTTCCCGATGGCTTCGAAGTGATCGCCACCAGCGAGAATGCGCCGTTCGCCATCGCCGTCGATGAGAAGCGCCGCTTCTACACGACCATGTTTCATCCCGAAGTCGCGCACACGCCGGACGGCGGAAAATTGCTGCGCAACTTCACCCACAAAATCGCCGGCCTGCGCGGCGACTGGACCATGGCCGCGTTCAAGGATGAAGCGATCGCTCGCATCCGCGCGCAAGTCGGCGATGGCGCGGTGATTTGCGGGCTCTCGGGCGGGGTGGATTCAAGCGTGGCGGCGGTGCTGATCCACGAAGCGATCGGCGACCAGCTGCATTGCGTGTTCGTCGATCACGGCTTGATGCGGCTTTACGAAGCCGAGCAGGTGGTGACGCTGTTCCGCGATCACTACAACATCCCGCTGATCCACGCCGATGAGAGCGAGCGCTTCTTGAGCGCGCTCGAAGGTGTCGATGATCCAGAAGTGAAGCGCAAAACCATTGGAAAATTGTTCATCGACGTGTTCGAGGAGAAGGCCAAATCTATCGGCGGCGCGGCGTTTCTCGCGCAAGGCACGCTCTATCCCGATGTGATCGAAAGCGTGAGCGCGATCGGCGGACCGTCGGTGACGATCAAGTCGCACCACAATGTCGGCGGCTTGCCCGAGCGCATGAATATGAAGCTGGTCGAACCGCTGCGCGATCTGTTCAAGGACGAAGTGCGCGCTTTGGGGCGCGAGCTGGGCTTGCCGGAAGCGTTCGTCGGCCGCCACCCGTTTCCGGGGCCGGGTTTGGCGATCCGCGTGCCCGGCGCGATCACGCGCGAGAAGCTCGACATTCTGCGCCATGCCGATGCCGTGTATCTCGACGAAATCCGCAAGGCTGGTTTGTACGATGAGATTTGGCAGGCGTTCGCGGTGCTGCTGCCGGTGAAAACCGTCGGCGTGATGGGCGATGGGCGCACCTACGAATTCGTCTGCGCGCTACGCGCCGTCACTTCGTCCGACGGCATGACCGCCGACTTCTTCCAATTCCCAATGGACTTCCTCGCCCGCGCCGCCACCCGCATCATCAACGAAGTCCGCGGCGTCAACCGGGTGGTCTACGATGTGACGAGCAAGCCGCCGGGGACGATCGAGTGGGAATGATTCAATAGCTTTTTGAGGCTATCGAAGACTATCGGCAAATCGCCACTAACTCAATGAAAAATAACAATAAACACCTCTCGGTCTATCGGTGTCTATCGAGGGCCAACGAGAGCATTTGACGGCGCGCCTGACGGTCCTCCGAAAAGTTGCATCTGGGCCATTTGGGCGATACCGTCCTTTGAAATCTCCACGTGACGGTATGAAAAATGGAGAAAAAGGTTGTTAAAACAGCACTATATGATGATTTTCGAGGGGTATTTGGCTGACGGTATTTTCGGCCGAAATGGGGTGGAAGATGTTGACGGACACAGCTCTCAAGCAACTGAAATCAAAAGAAAAAGACTATAAGGTTGCTGACCGCGACGGCATGTACGTCGTGGTCAAAAAGGCGGGCTCAGTTGTCTTTCGTCTTGACTACCGGCTGCATGGGAGGCGCGAGACCCTCACCATCGGAAAGTATGGTCGAGACGGGCTGACGCTGGCCCAGGCGCGCGAGAAGTGTATGGCCGCACGGAAGGCGGTTCAGGACGGCCAGTCTCCCGCGCAGGAGAAGCAACGTGCGAAGCGGCGTTTGCAGGAGGCCAAGAGCTTCGGCCAGTTCTCGGAGCGGTGGCTTACCCAGGGACGCATGGCTGAGAGCACCAAGGCGATGCGCCGCCACATCTATGATCGTGATATCGCCCCGGCCTGGAAGAACCGGCTCCTGACGGAAATCACCCCCGATGACCTTCGCGCACTCTGCGCGCGCGTTAAGGACCGGGGCGCGCCGGCGACCGCCATCCACGTGCGCGATATCGTCAAACAGGTTTACGGGTTCGCCATCCTGCATGGCGAAAAAGTTCCCAACCCTGCCGACGAAGTGGGGCCAGCGTCCATAGCGACATTTGAGGTGCGCGACCGCGCGCTGTCACCCAGCGAAATCCGCATCGCCTTTACGCTCCTGGGGCGCATTGCGACGCTTCCGACGATTCGCCTCGGGCTGAAGCTCATTCTGCTGACGATGGTTCGCAAGAGTGAGCTGCAGGACGCCGTATGGTCAGAGGTGGATTTCGAGAACGCGGTTTGGTCGATCCCGAAAGAACGGATGAAGCGCTCCAAGCCCCACAATGTCTATCTGTCTCAGCAATCGCTGGACATTCTGATAGCGCTGAAAACTTGCGCCGGAAATTCACCCTACTTGCTGCCGTCCCGCTATGAGGCCGACGAGCCGATGTCGCGGGCCACGTTCAACCGCGTCACCACGGCCATACGTGACCTCGCAAAGGAGGAGAGTCTCCCGCTTGAGCCATTCACCGTGCATGACTTGCGTCGCACTGGATCGACGCTTCTCAACGAAGTGGGCTTCAATGCCGACTGGATTGAGAAGTGTCTCGCCCACGAAGACGGGCGGTCGTCGCGCGGCGTGTACAATAAGGCCGAATATGAGCCTCAACGCCGGCACATGTTGCAGGAATGGGCCAACCTCGTCGATGCGTGGACCAAGGGCGAAAAGTACACACCGACGCTTCTGCCAACATCTGTGCAGATGGTTACACATGACCCAACGGTGTAAGTGTCCGCGGTTGCCTACGCAGTCTGTGGCGTGACGACGGGTCGTGATTTCCGCAATCGGACATCGGGATGCGGCGCCGATTCTGCTCTCGCAACGGAGGTCTTCCGTCGCTCTTCGATCCACGCCTCGATTTCAAGGAGATCCCACACGACGCAGCGGGGCGTGAGGAGGAAGCGTCGCGGAAATTCGCCGCGCTGCTCCATCTCGTAAATGGTGCTGTCAGCAAGCGGCACGATAGCGCGCAACTCGTGGCGGCGGATCATGCGCTTGTTGATGCCGGCCTTTTGAGTGCGAGAAGACGCCATCGGAATCCGCCAACTGTTCGGAGGCGATAGTGATCGATTGACGCTCCCCGCGCTTGTGCCTTCACCGCGACGGCGAGCTTGTTTCCAGAACGCGCGTGACGGCGTTTGCGCAAGGGGGAGGCGGGATATACAGGGATGAAGAAGCAAGCGCCGCGGGTCCGCCCTGCGAAGCGAAGGCATATTGGAATTTGCCTATGACCGATGCGCCTAGCCTCAAAGGGCCACTGTTTGCCTTTGGCGCGGCGCTGCTGTTCGGCGCCTCAACACCGCTCGCGAAGGCGTTGCTCGGCGCCGTTGATCCCTGGCTGATGGCGGGGCTGCTCTATGCTGGCGCGGGAATAGGGCTGCTGGGGTTTCGCCTGATGATGGGCGGCGGCCGTCTTCGCGTTGATATCGCGAAGTCGGACAGGCCCTGGTTGCTTGGCGCAGTAGTTTTTGGCGGCGGCGTCGGGCCCGTTCTGCTGATGCTCGGGCTGGCGCTCACCGACGCAGCTACGTCGTCGCTCTTGCTCACGTTGGAAGGCGTGTTCACCGCGCTGATCGCCTGGCTCGCCTTTCGTGAGCACGTCCACGCGCGTTTGATCTGGGGTATGGGCGCCATCGCTTTAGGGGCAGCTGCTCTTGCCTGGAACGGCGCCCCGACCTTGGCTGCCGGCCTGGGGCCGCTTCTGATTGCCGGTGCGTGTCTCGCGTGGGGTATCGACAATAACCTCACCCGGAAGGTGGCTCTTAACGACGCCATGGTCATCGCGATGCTCAAGGGACTATTCGCTGGCGCCGCGAACTTGGGTTTGGCGGTGCTCGCGGGCGCGCACTGGCCCCCGGTCGCGCCCGCTGTCGGAGCGATGGTCGTTGGCTTCGCGGGTTATGGCGTCAGCCTCGTCTTGTTCGTTCTGGCGCTCCGCGAACTCGGCGCCGGCCGCACGGGTGCATATTTCTCAACCGCGCCGTTCATGGGCGCGGTGTTGGCTATCGCGATGTTCCACGCGCCGTTCACGCCTATACTGTCTGTTGCCGCGGTATTGATGGCGGTCGGCGTCTGGTTGCACCTCACCGAAGCGCATGCACACGAGCATCAGCATGAGCCGTTGGCGCATGCGCACCCCCATGTTCACGACGATCATCACAAGCACGACCACGGACCGAATGATCCGGTGGTCGAACCGCACACGCACTGGCACGTACACACGGCGATGCAGCACGCGCATCCTCACTATCCCGACGCTCATCACCGGCATGAACATGAGGCGTAGGGACGAGAGCGCCCTCAGCGGTTTTGGTTCTCTGAGATCAAGCGCTCGACCAGCACGACATCGCGCCAGTGACCGTCAAGTTTTCCGTGTCGCTCGTGCAAACCCACTTCGCGGAAGCCAAGCCCGCGGAGCAAGGCAAGGCTACCGGCGTTTTCCGGAAAGACGCGAGACAGGAGTTTCCACAATCCGGCTGCTGCGGCGGCGTCAAGCAGGGCGCTCATCGCCACCTTGCCGGCGCCGAGGCCGCGAACGTCCCGGCGCACGTAAACAGAAAACTCCGCAATGCCCGCGTAAACGCAGCGATCCGAGTAGCCGAACAAAGCGGCGAAGGCGATCACGTCGTCATTCTCGTCAACGACAACGACGATCGGCAAGTTTACCTCGAACCATGCTTCTATTGTCGCCGCGCTCCGCGGTTCCGTCTCGAAAGTCGCCACACGATCTTCGATCCCCTGATTGTAGATCGCGGCGATTAGAGGTGCGTCCGAAAGCAAAGCTGGACGAAAAGAAAAGCGACTCACCCAACGCTCCATATCAATCGCTCAGAGTGGTCGGTTCCCTTTGCCAGATCTGATCTGGGCGCGGTCCAAGACCTAAATCGACTCCTGGTTCACGCGCCGGGACAGGGCGTCAGCGCGTTCCTTGCGCTCGCTATAACGGTCCACCAGATAATCCGCTCGGTCTCGGGTGAGCAGAGTGAATTTGACCAGTTCTTCCATCACATCGACGATGCGATCGTAGTAGGCGGATGGCCGCATGCGGCCGTCGGGGTCAAACTCGTTGTACGCCTTAGCCACCGACGACTGGTTGGGTATCGTGATGAGACGCATCCAGCGACCGAGAATGCGGAGCTGGTTGACCGCGTTGAAGCTCTGCGAGCCGCCCGACACCTGCATCACGGCGAGCGTCTTGCCCTGCGTTGGTCGCACGGCGCCGAGCGTGAGCGGAATCCAATCGATTTGCGCCTTCATGATGCCGGTCATGGCGCCGTGACGCTCTGGCGAGCACCACACCATGCCCTCGGACCACGTCACCAGATCGCGCAATTCTTGGACTTTTGGATGAGAAACGTCCGCGTCGTCCGGCAGCGGCAAGCCGGATGGATTGAAGGTGCGGGTTTCCGCGCCGAAGCGATGCAAGACGCGCGCAGCTTCTTCCGTCGCGAGCCGGCTGAAAGAGCGCTGCCGGACCGAGCCGTAGAGGAGCAATATCCGCGGTGGGTGGCTGTCAGCCTGCACAAACAATCGCGCGTCGTCGATTGCTTGGAAGCAGGCCTCGTCAATGTTTGGCGTGGAGTCTAGACGGTCAGGCAATGCGTTTGCCCTCCGCATCGATCAGAACTTGGCCGTCTTCCTTAAAGAGTGGACCTGGCGGAAGTCGGTCCAGCAGGTCGAGCACCGTCTCGCTTGGCCGGCACAATCGCACGCCCTTCGGCGTGCAAACAATTGGCCGGTTTACGAGCACGGGATGCTGCAGCATGGCGTCGAGAATTGCGTCATCATCGACGGTCGACTCCAGGAGGCCGAGTTCTCGCGCTGGTGACTTCGTCTCACGCAATGCCGTTCTCGGCGTGAGGCCGGCCGCAGCAAAGAGTCCGAGAAGCTGCGGGCGCGTCCATCCGGTTATGAGATACTCAATCACGACTGGTTTGTGACCGGCAGCCTCGATGATCGAGAGCACGTTGCGCGACGTGCCGCACTCGGAGTTGTGATGAATGGCGATAGGAAAGAAAGTCATGGCTTGTCCAGTTTTGGAAGAAGAATGGCGCATGTCGCCCACGCCGCGAGTGCGCCGGCGAATTGTCCGGCGACGAAGCCGGGCGCGTCGATAGGGCGGACGCCTGCAAAGGTGTCCGTCATAGCGCGCGCAATGGTTATGGCGGGGTTGGCGAACGACGTGCTTGCTGTCCACCAATAACCCGCGGTGATGACGAGCGCGACTGCCGCTGGGATCGATGACGGTCGCCAGCGCGAGACCGCCACGATGGTGAACACGAGCGCAAATGTTGCAACGCCTTCGCTGAGTATTTGTGCGCCGCCAGCGCGCATATGCGTGGAGATCTGGATAATCGGAAGGTCAAACATGGCGTGCGCCAGCCACGCGCCGGCGATGCAACCCGCAATTTGCACAGGCACATAGGCGAGCGCCGCCGAGACGCCGATTTCCCCGCGCAAGGCCATGATGAGCGTAACCGCCGGATTGAAATGCGCGCCGGAGATCGGCCCCAACGCGCTGATGAGCACAAAGAGAATGGCGCCTGTCGCCGCCGTGTTGCCGATCAGGGCAACGGCATCATTGCCGCCAGCAAGGCGCGCCGCCAATATTCCTGAACCGATGACGGTTCCGGTCAGCATGACTGATCCTAGCGCCTCCGCGAGAAGACGGCGTCCGAGTCCGATCGTCATTCTGCGCCTCGCCTTTGGTAGTTCTAGTTGCTCGGTTCGACTGGCGCGTCTTGAGTTTTGCCGATGGCGTCGAGCTTGGTTTGAAGTGAGATACGATCGAGGCCGGAGATCGGCAGCGCGACGAAGATGGTGATGCGGCTCTGAAGCATTCGCCACGTATCCGTGAACGCATAAGCGATTTGCGTGTCAGTCCCTTCAGCCGCCGCAGGATCGGGGACACCCCAATGCGCGCTCATCGGCTGTCCGGGCCAGATAGGGCAGATTTCGTTGGCCGCGTTGTCGCAAACCGTGAATACGAAATCAAGCTTGGGTGCGTCGGGCCCAGAAAACTCTTCCCAGCTCTTCGAGCGAAATAGTTCAGGCTTAAAGTTCATGGTCTTGAGCATCTGCACGGTGCGCGGATGCACTTCGCCTTTGGGCATCGAGCCGGCGCTGAATGCCTGAAATTTCCCGGCGCCAAAACGGTTCATAATCGCTTCAGCCATGATGGAGCGCGCCGAATTGCCCGTGCATAGGAAAAGCACATTGTACGGCGTGTCTCTCGTGCCCTTGTCAGCCATTGAAGATCCCCTGGTTATGCAGCCATTGCTGCTTTTGCGCGCTTCAACCGGCGCGGCGCTTCTTCTTGTCCTTTGCGATTGGCGCGCACGCTGTCGTGCAGTCAGCGCCGCCGCAGCAATTCTCGGTAAGAAAACCGACAAGGGCGTTCATGGCGGGGAAGTCCGCTGAATAGAGAAGCTGCCGGCTCACGCGTTCCTGACGAATGAGCCCGGCGCGCAGAAGCGCTTGGGTGTGGAACGTCAGCGAAGAGGGCGGCACGCCTAATCTCTCGGCTATGTCGCCCGCTGGCATTCCTTCCGGGCCGCGCTCCACAAGCATGCGGAAGATCGCCAATCGGTGTTCATGCGCGAGAGCGCTGAGCGCGGTGATTGTGGCGGCGGAATCCATGGTCGAGCGGCGCTCTACAATGAGGCGTTTGCCAAGTCAACGATAATACCAGTATAATCGAAATGATGACACGTGCGCCGCGCTTCGCAGCGCGACGGGCGTGTTGGGTTGAAGCAAGGAAAGGACGTTATTTCGGGGTGCGAAAGCGTATCCGAAATGGAATCAGCACAATGCCGGCGATAACCGACAGAAGCGTGATGAGGGCCGTCGTGATGATGAGCGGGTGATTGAAGTTCTCATGGTCGCGCCAATCCATGATGTGAAGCGCCCAGAGCGTGTCGTAGAGGCGCCAGAGGTCAGATCGTCGCGCGGTGACTGCGCCAGTGTCGGCGGAAACATAAACTGAAAGTCCGCCCTTCGCGAATTGAACGCGCCACGCTGGAAGCGCGCCCTTGTACTCAGCGCTGGCCTCCGTGACTTTCTCAACACTCGTGGGTGGATCGCTCAGCGTGAGATGGGCGCGAGCAATGTTTGCCGCAGCATCTGCATCCAGCGGGGACAGCGCACGCATCGTTGTGCCGTCCAGCAGAACCTGAGGGCCGTCCGCGTAAGTCGCCAGGATCACATCCGCGCCGCCGCGCCGCTCAATCGTCAGCTTGGTCGGTGGACGGCCGTGGGCGTCATGGATCGAACCCAGGTCGCCTAGGGCTGCGAGGTTGGGCGCTTCGACGCTGGCATTGCGGACGAGGTCTTCGCTGCGAATGCGCTCGATCGGGAAGAGCGTGAAAAAGAAGCCGCTGACCACCCAGAACACGATTTGAACGCCTACGAGTAAGGCAAGCCATTTGTGCACGAAGGAGGCGAGGCGCGCGAGTTTCATAGCTTTCCCCGGTCGGAGCTCATTCAACAAATACGCACGCTCAGCCAATATCCCTCGATGTCTCGACGCCAGCGGCAACCCAATCTAGCGCCGTTGGGCAACATGGCCGCCCTAGCTCAGCGGTAGAGCAGCGCAATCGTAATGCGAAGGTCGGGTGTTCGACTCACCTGGGCGGCCTCCCGTGTCTGACTATGACCGAGCCGTTCGCCCGGCAGCGAAGCACCGGCAATCCCTTTGAGGGATATGGTCAAGCGCCGCGTATGAAGATCGAGAGCCCTTCAGCGCAGGAGTAGATAATGAAGAATTGGGTCGTAGTAGGCGTTTTGACCGCGCTCCTTGGTGGTGCGGCGATGGTGAGCCCCGCTTTTGCCCATCAAGGCGAAACCCATGCGGCGGTTCCGCAGACTGCCGAAGGCGAAGGCGTCGTTACGGCGGTGAACGTGACCGCCGGCACGGTCACGGTTCGGCACGGCCCGATCGCCGCGCTCCGTTGGCCGGCGATGACGATGGCGTTCCCGGTCCAGACCGCCAGCATGCTGACCGGCGTCACCGTGGGCGCGCGCGTCCACTTCGTGCTGATGAATCACGAAGGCCATCCGATGATTTCGGAAATTCACGTTCTCTAACGATCGGAAGCCTCGGGGGGCTGGGATATGGCGAAACGTAACCATCGCATAGCAACGCTCTTGGCGGCTCTTGCTCTGCCGCTGGCTCTAGGTATGAGCGCAACCCAGCCTGCGTTCGCGCATGGTGAGGAGGCCCACACTGCAGCGCCGCCAACGACGGAGCCGGCCCCGGCTGACTGGGATATGTCGGGGATGGCAATGCCTTCCACCGAGATGGCCTGGCCGACCGGCGATGAAGACAGCGGCGGCATGATGATGTCGCATCGCGCACGGCCAACGACGTTCGGTAGCCGTGTCATCGCGTGGTTGGGGGCCTGGCACCCAGCGGTAATCCATTTCCCGATTGCGTTGCTGCTGACCGTCGCGTTTCTGGAACTCGCAGCACTCGTGCGGGGCAAGCCACTCTACAATGCGAGCAACAAGATCCTGCTTGCCGTCGGCGTCGTCGGCGCATTTGTCGCCGCGCCCTTGGGCTGGGCGGATGCGGGACTGCCAAGCGCCGAAGATGGATGGGCGCTGACGACGCACCGTTGGCTGGGCTCGGCAATTCCGTTTCTCATGCTGTTGCTCTGGTATCTTAAGAAGCCTGCTGAACAGGCGGCGGTGAAACCAAGCTCACCAGTTTACGAACTCGTCTTGGCAGTCGCAGTCGCTGTCGTGCTGACACAAGCCTATCTCGGCGGCGAAGTTACGCACGGCGCCAACCATATGGCGTTCTAGAACACGACATATAATCACCAACACGGTCGCGCTCTCCGGAAGCAGGATATGACGAAGATCAATCGACGAAAGTTCATCGGCGCGGCAGGTCTTGCTGGCGCGGGCGTCGCTCTTTCGGGTGCGCTGCCAGCATGGGCGCAATCTGCGTCGATGGGCGTGAACCGTCAGGCGGAAACGCTGACCGGTCCCGATGTTGCGCTTCGCATCGCGCAGTCGCACTGGATGGTGGACGGGCGCACCGGTCACGCGACGACGATAAACGGCACGGTGCCTGGTCCGCTGATCCGCCTGCGCGAAGGTCAGAATGTCAGGCTCTCGGTCGCCAACGAACTCGATGAGGATACGTCCATTCACTGGCACGGCCTGATCGTGCCGTTCCAGATGGATGGCGTGCCCGGTGTCAGCTTTCCCGGCATCCGCCCACGCGAGACGTTCGTCTATGAATTTCCAATTCGTCAGTCGGGCACGTATTGGTATCACTCTCACTCGGGGTTGCAGGAGCAAGAGGGGCACTACGGGCCGATCATCATCGATCCTGCGGGCGCTGATCCGGTTCAAAGCGACCGCGAATACGTCATCGTCCTCTCCGACTTCAGCTTCATGCACGCGCACACGATTTATCAGCGTCTGAAGCAGCAGAGCGGCGCTTTCAACATGCAACGCGAGACCGTTGCGGGTTTGGCGGCCGGTCGAGATCAGTCCTTTGCGGATCGCCGCGAGTGGGCGGGCATGCGCATGGACCCGACCGATGTCTCGGACGTCACGGGCGCCGCCTACAAATTCCTGATCAATGGTCATGGGCCGCAGGACAATTGGACGGGGCTCTTCCGTCCGGGCGAGCGCGTGCGCCTCCGTTTCATCAATGCGGCGGCGATGACGATCTTCAATGTCCGTATTCCGGGCATGTCGATGGAAGTGGTCGCGTCGGACGGGCAAAATGTCCGCCCCGTTCGTGTCGATGAATTCCAGATATCGATCGCTGAAACCTACGACGTGATCATCCAGCCGACCGAAAACCGGGCGTACACGCTCGTTGCTGAAGCCGTCGATCGCTCGGGCATGGCGCACGCTACATTGGCGCCTCGCGCCGGCATGACGGCTGACGTGCCGGCACTACGCGCCCGCCCGCTCGCTACCATGCGCGACATGGGCATGGACATGAGCGGCGGCGCCATGGCCTGGCCCGGCGCCGAAGGCGCCGGTTCCGCCATGGCCGGCATGGATCACGCCCAGAGCGGAAGCCATAGCGGTATGTCGATGGGCGGGATGGACATGGGCGGCATGGATATGTCCATGCGCAATCCCGACAACGCCCCTGGGGTGCCGTTGGGGCCGGGCGTGCAGACGATCGCGCCGATGGCGGCGGACCGCATGGGCGACCCTGGTCAAGGCCTTGAAGACGCCGGGCACAAGGTTCTCCTCTACACCGATCTGCAATCGCTGGCGCCGAATCCCGACATGCGAGCGCCGTCCCGGTCGCTGCAATTGCACCTGACCGGAAACATGGAACGCTTCATGTGGTCCTTTGACGGTCAGCGTTTCAGCGAGATCACCGCGCCAATTCCGTTCCGCTTGAATGAGCGCGTGCGGGTCACGCTCGTGAATGACTCGATGATGGCGCACCCCATTCACTTGCACGGCCATTTCTTCGAACTTGTGACGGGCACTCCGGGGCATCGGCCACGAAAGCACACGGTGAACGTCTTGCCGGGCGGTACAGCGACATTCGATCTGACTGTCGACGCGCCCGGTGACTGGGCGTTCCACTGTCACATGCTCTATCACATGCACGCGGGCATGTTTCGCGTGGTGAGCGTCCGTCCGCTTGAGGGCGTGCGCTCATGAGAACGCTCGCGCTCTCCGCCGCTTTTGTTGTCGTGGTCGCGTCGCCTGCAATGGCGCAGACCATGCCCAATATGCCGGGCATGCCAGGCATGGGGCACACGACGCATCCGCCGCCGCCCGCACCGCCACCAGCAAGGCCACGCGCCGCGCCGCGTCCCCACGCGCATGTCGTGCCTGTCCCTGCACCTGCTCCGGTCGCCGACCCTGCGCCCCCGGCAGCGGATAGCGACATGAGCGCTATGGATCATGGCGCGATGGACCACAGCGGCGACGCAGCTGTTGAAGAGACGGTTGGTGACGCGCCCGCGCCGTTACCGCCCGTCGATCACGCCGCTGATCAGTTCTTTAATCCCGCGACCATGCAGGCCGCACGCGCCCAGCTCAGGGAGGAGCATGGCGGATCGTTGATATCCAAGGTGATGTTGAACCTTGCCGAGTATCAGGTTCGCGACGGCGAGGAGGGCTATCGCTGGGAAGGCGAGGCGCGCTATGGCGGCGATATTCATCGCCTCGTTGTGAAGACCGAAGGCGAGGGCGGCGTTCGGACGAGCGTCGAGGCGGCCGAATTGCAGGCGCTCTATTCGCGCGCAGTCACGCCGTACTTCGATCTCCAAGTCGGCATTCGGCAGGATTTTAATCCAACGCCGCAGCGCACCTATGCAACGGTGGGGTTCGAAGGCATCGCACCGTACTGGTTTGACGTCCAAGGCGCGCTGTTCTTGTCCAACCACGGCGACGTGCTCGGCCGAGCGGAGGGTACATATGATCTTCGTCTGACGCAGCGCTTCATATTGCAGCCACGCGCTGAGTTAAACCTCGCAGCTCAAGACGTTCCGGAAATCGGCATCGGTTCAGGCGTCACGAACCTAGAACTCGGCTTGCGCCTTCGCTACGAAGTGCGTCGGAATTTTGCGCCCTATGTCGGCGTGTCCTACGATGAGAAGTTTGGTGATACGGCCAGATTTGCGCGTGCGGCTGGCGAAGATCCGTCGCGGGCCAGTATCGTATTTGGACTGCGGGCGTGGTTCTAGACAGGGACCGCGTCAGTATTCGGTCTGCGACGGCGCTATTTTCTGCGCGAGAATTTGACGTGCTCGGTAGAGGCGTGTCTCGATGGCTTTCGGGCTGACGTTGAGGACGCGTGCAGCTTCCTTGTGGGACAATCCTTCGAAGAGCGTAAGAAGCAGAGGTTCTTTGAGCGATTGTGGCAACGCGGCGAGACCCGCATCAAGCGCGGCGAGTTGAATCTCTTGGGCGCTGTTGTCGGCCGGAGTAGGCGACGCGATCTCCCGTGGCGAGCTGTTGATGGATTCCGCTGCGAAAAAAAAGCGACGCACCTTCCTGCGACGAGTCCAATCGCGGCACTTGTTGAGCGCGATACGCCTTAGCCACGCTGAAAGTGGTTTGTCTTTGTCGAACCCGGAGAGCGCGCTCCACGCAGCGACGAAAGTTTCCTGGACAAGGTCGTAGGCCTCGTCGGCGTCCCCGACATATTGCCGAACGAAGCGGTACACGGCGTCTTTGTGCTTGCGCATGATCTCGGTGAAGGCGCGGTTGTCGCCAGCAAGCGCGGCGATGACGAGCGCAGCGTCGTCACGCGCACCTGAGTCCGAGGTCATTGGGTCTCAGCGGTTAACGCCGACACGACCGTGTTGTCGAAAATCTCTTTCTGGTCCGGCGTGAGTATCTCGCGCATGGCGAAGACGTGCTGGATCATTTCAGTCTGGAGCTGTCCCATCGCGTGGTGGAAGCGTTGGATGGCGGCGCTCACGCGCGGTCCATAGCCGTGCTCCTCGCGGATGGCGGACGCGAGTTCGGCGTTGGCGGCGCGCATCTCCATTTCCAGCGCTTGGCGTCGGATGCTGAAATTGGCTTCGAGAGACTCGATCTGCCGCGCCTGGGTCGGGGTCAGGTGTAGTTCCTGATGGATGACCTCATGCAGCGTCGGCTGGCGATGATTGCGCTCGAAAACAAGTTTCCCGAGTCCGACGCCGGCAAATCCCGCAACCAGCGCCAGGACGATCGTGATGAGGAGCCCGCGCAGTCGGGGCGTCACCGGCCTTCCTCAAGCAAGGTGGAAGGCGCCAGAGACGAATGGATGGCGAAGGGTGAGCTTTCCTGCTTGGCGGACGCTACGCCGCCCGCCATCGCGCCCGCGCTCAGCATGACCGCCGCCAGCGCCGCGCGCCAACCCCAGACGCCGCCACGCGGCGCCTCTCGGCGGACAGCGTCAATGCGCGCCCACACGCCCGGCTCAAACTGGTCAAGCCGATGGTCTGGAGGCGCTTCGCGCAAACGGTTCAAGAGGGCGTTGAGATCGGTGTTCATGGGCAGCCACATGGAGACTTCGTTACATCTACGCACGAAAGGGCTGTATCCCTCAACGGTGATGCCGCCAGCGTCCGAGGGCTTTGGCCCGCCCGCGCGTATTATAGGTGATTGCTCCCCGATTTGGGGGGGCCTGAGTTAACAGGTGACGTGCATGCCGCTCCCCGCATTTTCCGCGCTCAGCCGACGTTCGGTGCTGCAACTCGCGGTGGCGGGCGCGGCGCTGAGCGGCTTCTCCGCATGCGCTGCGACGCCGAAAGTCTATACGCTGGCCGTCAACCGGGACGCGGGCTGCGGCTGTTGCCAAGGGTGGATGACGCTGATGCAGCGCTCCGACCGCTTCACGGCGACGATGCGTGATGAGCCAGACATGCTAGCGTTGAAGCGGCGACTTGGCGTGCCGGGTGATCTTGCGTCGTGCCACACCGCTGAAGTCGAAGGCTATGTCATCGAGGGACACGTTCCCTCTACTGATATTGTCCGTTTGCTTGAACAGCGCCCCACTGGCGTTCGCGGTCTAGCGGTGCCGGGCATGCCGATCGGCTCGCCCGGCATGGAGCAGGGCGCCGGCGGACGAGACGCGTTCGATGTCTTCGCCTTTCGCGCGGATGGTGGACGGGACGTGTTTGCACACTACGCCGCGCAGTCATGAGCGAGATCAAATCGCAATGGTGTCAGAAGGCGCAAGACGGCACGGCAGCTAGAGCATTTTCATCCACACGAGATGGCCGGTGAACCAATGACGGCGCAAATCCTCGGACGCAGCTTTTTGATCTTGCTGGCGACAGCCATTGCCGCCGGCGTCGCTTTCTACGTTTTGCGCGAGCATTGGGCGCATGCACTCGGTTTTGCGCCGTACCTGCTCTTCTTGGCGTGTCCGTTCATGCATCTTTTCATGCACCACGGGCACAAGCATTCCGATGGCGAAAGCGGTGTGAAGGCCGCCAAGAAGCAGCACAGCGCTGGCTGTCACTGATGCTTTCTGCGCCGCGCGCTTGGCGGCATCGCAAGGTCGTCGAGGATCGGGCAATCGGAGCGATCGTCGCCGTGGCAGTGGAGCGCGAGATCGCGGAGGGTGCGGAGGACGGCGCGCATCTCTTTCACGCGTCGTTCGAGGTCCGCGATATGCGCCTCGGCCAGTCGTTTTACTTCCCGCGACGGGCGCTTGCGGTCTCGCCAGAGCGCCAGCAGCGTGCCCACTTCGTCCAGGGAGAAGCCGAGATCACGTGTGCGGCGGATGAATTGGAGCACCGAGACATCCGCGTCGCCATAATCCCGATAGCCGTTGTCGCGGCGGGCGGCTGGCGTAAGCAAGTCCACGCTCTCGTAATAGCGGATCATCTTGGCGGATACGCCGGAGCGCTCGGCGGCCTCGCTGATGTTCATAGCGCGGATTTTCCTTCGATATTTTCTGTGTTGACCTTCCCATTGTGGGAAGGTTCACGCTGTGTTGCAAGTGAAACAAGGAGCGCAGCTCGCTGCGTTTGAGTCCATGAACACGCAATCTCCTCATGACCACGATCACGCCACCGACGTTGCACCGCCTGCGAAACGCGATCCGGTGTGCGGCATGGTCCCAAAGCCCGACACGCCGCACCGCCTCACGCATAACGGCGAAGAAGTCCTGTTCTGTAGCGCGGGGTGTAAGGCGAAGTTCGAGGCCGATCCGGCGAAGTACGCGCAGGCGGCCAACGATCATTCGTGTTGTTCGACAGGGGGGCAAGCGGATCACACCCATCACTCGCATAGTCCGCCGCCTGTAGGTGCTGCAACCGCGCCCGCGGGCTCCAAATGGACCTGTCCGATGCATCCCGAGATCATGCGTGACGGTCCGGGCTCTTGTCCGATCTGCGGCATGGCGTTGGAGCCAATGATGCCGACCGCGGATTCTGGACCTAATCCCGAACTCGTGGATATGCGCCGACGCTTGGTCGCATGTGCGTTCGTCGCTGTTCCGGTTCTCGCTCTGGAAATGGGGCGCCATCTATTCGGCATCGATCGCCTCATTCCGCCCACGATCAATCCGTGGCTTCAGTTTCTGCTGGCGACGCCCGTCGTGTTGTGGGGCGGATGGCCGTTTTTCGAGCGCGGCTGGGCCTCTTTGAAGACGCGCCATTTCAACATGTTCACGCTGATCGCGCTCGGCACCGGCGTCGCGTGGATATACAGCGTGGTCGCGACCCTTGCGCCGTCGGCTTTCCCCGCACAATTCCAGGACACGCATGGCGTCGTGTCGGTCTATTTCGAAGCAGCAGCAGTCATCACCGTTCTCGTCCTGCTTGGTCAGGTGCTTGAACTCCAAGCACGCGAACGCACCAGCGGCGCCATCCGTGCGCTGCTCGACCTTGCGCCGAAGACCGCGCGGCGTGTGCGCGACGGCGTTGAAGAGGAAGTGCCGCTCGACGCCATTCTGGTCGGAGATCGATTGCGCGTGCGGCCAGGCGAGAAAGTGCCGGTCGATGCTCTCGTGCGTGATGGGCGCTCGACGATCGATGAATCGATGGTCACAGGCGAGTCCATGCCGGTGACCCGCACAATCGGCGAGAAGGTGATAGGCGGCACGCTCAACCAGACCGGCGCGCTTGTGATCGAAGCGGAACGTGTTGGTCGTGACACCATGCTCTCGCAGATCGTGCAGATGGTCGCCGACGCGCAGCGTTCGCGCGCCCCGATCCAGCGCATGGCCGATCAAGTGGCGGGCTGGTTCGTACCGGCCGTCATCGGCGTGGCGATCCTCGCCTTCATCATATGGTCGCTGGTCGGACCCGAGCCGCGCTTCGTCTATGGGTTGATCGCCGCTGTCTCGGTGCTGATCATTGCATGCCCGTGCGCCCTCGGCCTGGCGACGCCGATGTCGATCATGGCCGGCGTCGGGCGCGGCGCGCGGGCCGGTGTTCTTATCAAGAGCGCAGAGGCGCTCGAACATTTGGAGAAGGTGGACACGCTTGTGCTCGACAAGACGGGCACGCTGACTGCGGGCAAGCCGGCTGTCGTCGAAATCCAGGTTAGCGGCGCGGAGGAGGCCGATGTGCTGCGGCTTGCGGCGAGCCTCGAAAACCGCAGCGAGCATCCTCTGGCGCTGGCGATCGTCAACGCCGCGACCGAGCGCGGCCTTGCGCTGGCCGAACCGACCGAATTCGACTCGCCGACCGGAAAGGGCGTCATCGGCGTAGTCGAGGGAAAGCGGGTCGCGCTCGGCGCCGAGCGCTATCTCACTGAACTCGGCATCGAGACGAACACGCTGTCAGTCGCGGCGGAAAAGATGCGCGCGGATGGCGCCACGGCGATCTATGTCGCGATCGACGGCGTCGTGCGCGCCGCGTTGGCCATCGCTGATCCGATCAAGCCAACGACGCCGGCGGCGCTCACTGCTTTGCGCGCGCAAGGCATCCGGCTCGTGATGCTTACCGGCGACAACCGCACCACAGCGGAAGCCGTGGCGCGAAGACTCGGTATCGACGCCGTCGAGGCCGAAGTCCTGCCGCAGGACAAGTCGCGGATCGTGGCGCGGCTCAAGAGCGAAGGCCGTGTCGTGGCGATGGCGGGCGATGGCGTGAACGACGCGCCGGCGCTCGCCGCCGCAGACGTTGGCATCGCGATGGGTACCGGCACGGACGTGGCGATGGAGAGCGCCGGCGTTACCCTGCTCAAGGGCGATCTTGGGGGTATCGTGCGGGCGCGGGCGATCTCGAAGGCGACGATGGGCAATATCCGCCAGAATCTATTCTTCGCCTTCGCCTACAACGTCGCCGGCATCCCGATCGCGGCGGGCGTGCTATACCCGTTCACCGGCGATTTGCTGTCGCCGATGATCGCGGCGGGCGCGATGGCGCTGTCGTCGGTGTCAGTGATCGCGAACGCCCTGCGCCTCAACAGTGTGAAGCTCGCTGAAGGATAGTCAGCACCGGGATCGGCGCACGACACCGGCGCAGGTGCGCCGGTGTCGGCATTGCCACTGCCGCTGAATTGCACGCTACTGCTTGTGAACCATCGTGACGGTTCCGGTGTCCGCGGCGCTCTTCAACTCGAAGGCGACGTGATCGCCGACGGCGATGCCGTTCAAGATCTGTGGGTTCTCCGCATGAAATTGCATGTTCATCGCGGGCCAACTGATGGCCGCGATCGGCCCGTGATCAATCGTGACGGTTCCAGCCGCCGTGTCGATTGCGGAGACGACACCCGTGGCGCTGACCGTGCCGGTCGTCGCTGTCGCTGGCATTGGCATGGCGGACATCGGCGCGTCGCCAACGGCGGCTTTTTCGGACGCGGGCGGAGGCGTCGGCTGAGAGCAGGCGGCGACCCCAAGAGTAAGCGCGCCGACACTGGCGAGCACCAAAGCTATCTTCTTCACATTCATTCTCCAGCTTGCACGGCGATCCGTTCATCAGAACGTAGGCGCGCGGCGCGCACCCCTCCGCGACGCCGGATCATCAGATACGCCGCGGGAATAACGAACAGAGAGAGGAGCGGCGCGCTGAGCATGCCGCCGACGAGTGGCGCAGCGATCCGCCGCATAACTTCGGCGCCCGTTCCCCCGGTCCAGAGGATCGGCAGCAAGCCGGCGAGGATAACCGCCACGGTCATCGCCTTGGGACGCAGGCGGAGCAGGGCGCCTTCCCGCACCGCTTCGGCGACAACGCTCGGCGTGATCTCCACGCCGTCGTCAACACGCTCTTGAAGGGCGGTCTTGAGATAGAGCAGCATCACGACGCCGAATTCGGCGGCGAGACCGGCAAGCGCGATGAACCCGACCGCGACGGCGACCGAGAAATCGTAGCCAAGCGCATAGACGAGCCAGATTCCGCCCGTGAGCGCGAAGGGGAGGCTGGCCATCACGAGCGCTGCTTCGTCGAGGCGCCGGAAGGTGAGGTATAGCAGAATGAAGATGATGCCGAGCGTGATGGGCGCGACGATGACGAGGCGTTGCGCCGCGCGCTGCAGATACTCGAACTGCCCGGAATAGGTGATGCTGACGCCGGGCGTCAGATGGGCATCCCGCGTAATGGCGCTACGCAGATCGCCGACGACGGAGGCGAGATCGCGCCCGCGTACATCGATATAGACAAAGCCGGAAAGGCGACCGTTCTCGCTGCGGATCATCGCCGGGCCGTCCGCGATGGCGACGCGCGCCACTTCGCCCAGCGTGAGACGCAAACCCTGATCGGTCACGATAGGCAGAGCGTTCAGGCGCTCCAGCGTGTCGCGCACCTCGCGCGGATAGCGCAGGCTGATCGGATAGCGCGCGCGTCCGTCGATGACTTGACCGATCGTCTCACCGCCGACAGCGCCGGAGACGATAGCTTGGACGTCCGCGATGTTGAGGCCGTAGCGCGAGGCCGCGAAGCGATCGATATCGACGTCCACGTAGCGCCCGCCGGCCAATCGCTCTGCAATCGCTGAGGAGACGCCGGGCACATGCCGCGCGACCTGTTCGATGGCGCGCGCAGCGGCGTCGATGGTCGCGAGATCAGGTCCGCTGACCTTGACGCCGATCGGGCTCTTGATCCCCGTCGCCAACATATCGATGCGATTGCGGATCGGCGGAACCCATACGTTTGTGAGCCCAGGCACGCGCACCGTGCGGTCCAATTCCTCGATCAGGCGCTCGGGCGTCATGCCGGCGCGCCATTGTTCGCGCGGCTTCAGCCGAATGGTCGTCTCGAACATCTCCAATGGCGCCGGATCGGTGGCGGTCTCGGCGCGGCCCGCTTTGCCAAACACGCTTTCGACCTCCGGCACGGTGCGGATCAGGCGATCAGTCTGTTGCAGGAGGTTTGACGCCTCCGCCGCAGATAGACCCGGCAAAGCGGTGGGCATGTAGAGAAGATCGCCCTCGTTCATCGTCGGCATGAACTCGCCGCCCAAACGCGAGAGCGGGAACGCAACGGTCGCGAAGATAAGCGCCGCCGCGAGAATGATCACACGGGGCTTGTGTAGGGTAAAATCGATCGCGGGCCGATAGATTGCCGCGAGGACGCGGTTGATCGGATTCGCGCTCTCGGCGGGAATCCGTCCCCGAATCCAGAAGCCCATCAGGACGGGCACGAGCGTAACCGACAGCGCTGCCGCAGCCGCCATCGCGTAGGTCTTGGTGTAGGCGAGCGGCGCAAACAGGCGCCCTTCCTGCGCCTGGAGCGTGAAGATGGGCAGGAACGAGAGCGTAATGATCAGGAGGCTGAAGAAGAGGGCAGGGCCGACCTCAATGGACGCATCAGCAATGACACGCCAATGCGCTTCGCCTTGCGGCATTTCCCCATCGCGCTCATCGCGCCAGCGCTCGAGCTTCTTGTGGGCGTTCTCGATCATCACGATCGCCGCATCGACCATCGCGCCGATGGCGATGGCTATGCCCGACAGAGACATGATGTTGGCTTCGACGCCCTGAAACCGCATCACCAGGAACGCGGTGGCGATGCCGAGCGGCAAGGTGACGATCGCCACCATCGCCGATCGCAGATGGAAGAGGAACAACGCGCATACCAGCGCGACGACTATGAATTCCTCGGCGAGCTTGTGGGTCAGATTCTCGATGGCGCGGTCGATCAGTGAGGAGCGATCATACGTGGTCACGATCTCGACGCCTGCCGGCAGGCTGCGGCGGATCTCGGCGAGGCGGGCTTTGACGCCGGCGATAACGTCGCGCGCATTGGCCCCTGCGCGGATCACGACGACCCCACCTGCAACTTCGCCCTCGCCATTGAGTTCGGCGATGCCGCGCCGCATCTCAGGGCCGATCTGCACCCAGGCGACATCGTTAAGCGTGATCGGAACGCCGCTGGCGCTGACGCCAAGCGGTATCGTGCGAAAATCGTCCAGCGTGCGGAGATAGCCGCTGGCGCGCACCATGTGTTCGGCTTCGCCCATCTCGACGACGCCGCCGCCGGCTTCCTGGTTCGCGCCGCGCACGGCCTCGGCGACGCGCGCTTGCGACACGCCATAGGAGGCCATGCGTTCGGGATCGAGCACGATTTGGTATTGGCGGACCATGCCGCCGATCGAGGCGACTTCCGCGACGCCCGGCACGCTCTTCAATTCGAAGCGCAGCAGCCAATCTTGCAGGCCACGCAATTGGCCTAGGTCATGCTGGCCTGTGCGGTCCACTAACGCATATTGGAACACCCAGCCGACGCCGGTCGCGTCAGGGCCGATGGCCGAGCGTGCGGTCGGCGGCAGACGCCCCTGCACCTGGTTCATATATTCAAGCACGCGCGAGCGCGCCCAATAGAGATCGGTTCCGTCCTCGAAGATCACATAGACGAAGCTGTCGCCAAAAAACGAAAATCCCCGCACCGTTCGCGCGCCAGGCACAGAGAGCATCGTCGATGTGAGAGGATAGGTGACTTGATCCTCGACGATCTGCGGCGCCTGTCCTGGATAGGACGTGCGAATGACCACCTGCACGTCCGACAGATCGGGCAGCGCATCGACCGGCGTGGCGCGCACGGCGAGCGCGCCGGCGACGGCGAGCGCGAGCGTCGCCAGCACGACGAGGAAGCGATTGGCGACGGACCATCGGATGAGCGCGGCGATCATGGCGCGTTCCCCGTCTTGGTCATATGATCGACCACGTAACCCGCGCCGCCCTGGTGGAAGCGGAACGTCACGGAATCGCCCACCGCCAGACCACGTGCGATGTCGGGACGCGCGAGGCCAAACTCCATCGTCATAGCGGGCCACGACAGCGCCGCGACCGGGCCATGCGCCAGCGTGACGCCGTTCGTGTTGAGCGCCGTGATCCGTCCCAAGCCTTCGAGCATCGCGGGCGCACTGTCGCTGGGCGCGCCCGGCGCAAGCTGGGCCATGATCCCCGAGAGGCTTGCTTCGGAATCGATCAGGAACTGGCCGGACGCAACGATGCGCTGGCCTTCGCGCAAGCCTTGCCGAACCTCGATACTGCCGCCAGCGCTGTCGCCGAGCACGACTTCCACCGGCGCAAATCGTCCTCCGTCAAGCGCCGTAATGACGATGTTGCGTTGGCCAGTGCGGATCACGGCTTCAGAAGGCACAAGCAGAGCCTGGCGTGGCGCTTCGTCAGAGAGCTGTGCTTGCGCCGTCATGCCGGGGCGCAAACGACCTCCAGGATTGGCCAGCGCGATGCGCACTTCGACGGTGCGCGATGCGAGGTCAGCAGCCGGCAGCACACTTTCGATACGGCCGGTGAAAACCTCGCCGGGATAGGCCGTGAGCGTCGCGCTGACCCGCCCGCCGCGCTCGATCACGCCCGCGTTGGCTTGCGGCACGGAGACGATGAGCCAGACCGGGGATACGCCGCTGATCGTCGCCAACGCGGCGCCCGGCGTGATGGTCATACCTTCACGCACATCGAGCGCCGTGATTGCGCCGCCGATCGGCGCTGTCACCGTGAAGACTGGGCGTGGCGCGCCGTCCGCCTCGACGCGGGCGATCAGCGATGCGGGCATCCCCAGCATGACGAGGCGTTGACGCGCGGCCCGCGCCAATTCGGTATCGCCGCCGGTTCGCACAGCGAGATACTCCGCTTGCGCCGCCGCCCATTCAGGAACGCGGATATCAACCAACGGCGCGCCGGCCGCAACGACATCGCCCAGCGCCCGCCTATGGCTTCGTTCGACAAACCCGCCCGCGCGCGCTTGCACGATGGCGACATCGCGGCCGTTGAAGGCGATGACGCCTGCTGCCGTCACCGACCGCGAAATCGGACCACGCACGACACTCGCCAGCCGCACGCCGAGATTTTGCGCAACACCTGGATCGATCCGCACGCCGGCTTCAGCCAGTGTGTCGCCAGCGTAGCGGGCCACAAGCTGCATATCCATGAAGGGGGATTTGCCCGCGTGGTCGAAGTGCTGGGCGGGGACCATCGGGTCGTACCAGTAGAGCACGGGTCGGCTGTCCTCGGCGGCGGATGCGACAGCGGTCGCGGGCGTGCGATGTGTTCCGAGCCAGAAGCCGCCGCCGCCGGCGGCAACCAGCGTCACGATGCCAATGCCGGCAAGCACCAGCGCCATGCGCGGTGACCGCGTCTTTGTGTCTTCGGTCATGGCGTGATGTCCCCGTATTCGAGCGTCAACGTCGCGCCGATGGTCGCGAGCCGTTCCCGCATGGCGAGCACATCAAGTTCGGTCTCGCGCGCATCGCGCCGCGCCGCGATCAGTTGCGCCAGCGGTAGCGTTCCTGCCGCGTGGCTGGCGATCGCTGCTGCCTCGCGCTGACGCGCCAAGGGCAGGCGCACATCGCGCGCGCGCGCAAGATTGCCGGTGAGGGCCGCGTACTCGGCGAGCCGCGCTTCCAGTAGCGCGCTATGTTCGCGCACCATCGCGTCGCGTTCGGCGCTGACGCGGGCCGCGTCCGCGCGTCGGGCGTCGATGATTGGTCGCTGGCGTCCGAATAGCGGGAGCCCGATACGGACCTCCGCCGACACGTAGTCGCCGAACGCCGGGTCTCTGTGCTGGTAAGCGACCTCCCATGACCAATCGGGGTGCGCTGCGGCGCGCGCCACGCCAATATTGGCTTCTGCTTCCGCCATCGCTGAATCGAAGGCGGCAAGTTCTGGATGGTGATGCAGATGCGCGCGCAATTGCTCCGGATGGATGGCGAAGACGGGAACATCCGGCGCCAGCGGTTCATCAGCCATATCGCCGATCCAGCGACGCAATTCGGCGCGCGAGGCAGCGACCAACGCCGCTGCGTCCGCTATCCGATCGGAAAGCCGCGCCGCATCGATTTCGGCCGCCAGGGCTTCGTCAACGCTGCCGCCGCCCGCAGAAAGGCGCGCACGCGATGCGTCGGCGAGGGCGCGCCCGTCGCGGGCGACACGCTCAAGCACGCTCTGCCGCTCCAGCGCGAAGTGCAGGTTGAGCCATGCGCCCGCCGCCCCAAGACGCGCCTGAAGCTGGGCCACCTCCAGGCCGGCGCCAGCGCGCTCTGCTTCTGCTGCAGCGACCACCGTCTGCGCGCGTCGCGCGGCGCCGCTTTCCATCTCCTGCATGATTCCTACGCGCTGCATGGTGAAGTCATCGCGCGTCAGGCTGCCGGCGTTCGGACCGGACACCGGGAAGCTGTCGATCCCGAGCACGAGCTGGGGATCTGGCAGGCGTCCTGCGGGACGGATCATGCGCTGCGCGGCCTCGACCGCAGCACTTTGCGCCGTGATCGTTGGTCCATCGACGGCGGCGCGCGCCACAGCGTCCGTGAAATTCAAGGTTTCTGCGTGCGCGGCCGGCGCAAGGCCGACGGCGCAGCATAAGAGCCATGCTCTGCGCATAGGGAGACTCCAGATGTCGCGTGAAAGCGTGCATGCGCGGGCGCGCGCAAAAGCGCGCAGCGCAGCTTCAATCCGAGATCAGATGGAGCGTGGTGGTCGGAAGAGTTCCTGGAGCGGACCGCTCGCCGGCGCGGAATAGTCCAGGAGCGGGCGCGTCATCCGAATGCCGATCGCCGAAACGCGCAGAGGCGCCATCGTTGGCGCCACGGCCGGCGCTGACCGACACGCCTGTCCCACAAAGCAGCCAGACATCTTCTTGGACCCGTCGTCCGACGGGGACTGCTTATGGGTTGACCCGTCGGGACAACAATCGTGCACGGCGACGGTGGTCGTCTGCATCGGGCAAGCGAACGCCATCTGGGCATTGGCGAAACCGCCAGTCGCCAAGGCAAGAGCCATCAGAATGGTTAACCAGAACCGGTGCATCCGGTCATGATAGTGCCGTTCGGTCGAAACTTCGTCAACGTGCGAAGATGACGCCGCCTGGCGGCATGAATTCCTAGCCCTTCTGGCTCTGGACCTAGCACTTCTCAAGGCGAGCACGGTGATGGAAGTAGCCGGGTAAAACGCGTCGCCGAGGGGAGGAAGACGGAAGGGAGGCGCTTAGCCTATGAGTTGGCAGTCGAGATACTAACGGCCGGAACTACTCCCTATGCGTAACGACGCTCTACTGCTGACGTTCATCCCAGTCGCCGCGGTGGTGTTGGGCGCGTTGATTGCTACCTGGCGGAAGCCCAGCGCGGAGATCGTTAGCGCGGTTCAACATTTTGCTGCGGGGGTAGTCTTTGCGGCCGCGGCGAGCGAGTTGCTTCCCAACCTGATTCACGAACGCTCGGTCGTCGGCACCCTCGTCGGTGGCGTGCTTGGCGTTTTGGCCATGCTCACCATCAAGAGCTTTGCGCAGCGCGCGACCGGTCCTGTAAGCCTGCTTGCCGTCATTGGCGTGGACGTTCTGGTGGACGGTCTCGTTCTGGGCATTGGATTCGCATCTGGCGCGCGGGCTGGATTTCTACTTACCGTCGCGCTGACGATAGAATTGCTGTTCTTGGCGCTCCCTGTGACGGCCGCACTACAAAAGACTTCCGCTAGTCGATCACGGATCATCGCCAGTGCAGGGGGGCTCGCCCTTCTGCTGCCAATTGGCGCGCTCCTCGGTGGTCCGATCGCGAGCCTGTCCGCAACATGGATGGCAGGCCTATTTGCCTTCGGTCTCATGGCGCTGCTCTATCTCGTCACGGAAGAGCTTCTTGTCGAAGCGCACGAGACGCCGGATCGTCCCTGGATCACGGCAATGTTCTTCTTCGGCTTTCTTCTGCTAATCCTCATTGAGGAGTTGGCGCCGATCTAGGTGTCGGTTCCGGGCATTGCTGGTTTCGGTCGGTCTTGGTTGATTCAGCTCGCGGTCGCGGCCTCGGCGCGCACGATAACGCTTGCGGCATTGACAAGTGCTGCAATTCGCACCGCAGCCTGCACGCGCTGTACGGAGACACCGCGTTTGTGGAGTTCCGCCTCGTGCGCGTTGAGACAGGAGCCGCATCCGCTCATGGCGGAGACCGCCAAGGCCCATAGTTCGAAATCAATCTTGTCCACACCAGGATTGGCGAGCGCGGTCATCGCGAGATTGGCTGGCGCCGCGCGATAGTCGTGGTTCTGCAGAAGATTGATGGCGCGGTAGTACACCGTGTTCATCGCCATGATTGATGCCGCCGTTCTCGCGGCAACCTTGGCATCGGCAGATAATTTTGTATCGGCTTCCTGCTGGATTGCCTGCAGGACGAGCGGTGTGCCGGTGGAAAAAGCGCAGGCGAGAAAACATCCCCATTTTTGCTGCTCGGAAAGAATGGTTTCGGCGGCGAGCATGTCGAGATTGGTTCCGATGTCAGCTGCGTAGCCGGGAAGCGCGTTGCGCAATGCACTTAAGGACATGACGGATTTCCTCCTCTAGTCCGATGGATTGAAGTCCTTGTTGCGCTACTCGGCTTGAATCGCGCCTTCAGATGAATATGCGGTCGGCATCTCGCCCTCTTTCCGTTGATGTCCGCTACGCAGCATGACGCGGCAAATCGCCGGGAGAACGAAGAGCGTCAGCAGCGTTGCGGTGATCAGGCCGCCAATGACGACTATGGCGAGCGGCTTTTGAACTTCCGCGCCGGTGCCGTGCGCGATCGCCATCGGCACGAATCCGATTGCTGGCACGATGCCGGTCATCAGCACCGCGCGGAACTTCTCGATCATGCCTTCACGGATAGCCTCGTCGAGCGGCGTGCCAAGGTCGAGCCGGGCGTTGATGCTCGTCATCACTACAAGCCCGTTGAGGACGGCGACGCCAGCGAGGCAGATGAAGCCCACAGCCGCCGAAATCGAGAACGACATGCCGGTCAAGACGAGCGTGAACACGCCGCCCGCCAGTGCCAAGGGTACGGCGGTAAACACGGCGCCTGCGGATCGGAAGGTGCCTAGCGCCATATAGAGCACGCCGAAAATCAGCACGAAGCAGGCGGGCACGATCAATGACATGCGCTGCGAAGCCGATTGAAGGTTTTCGAATTGTCCTCCCCAATTGAGCCATGAGCCCGTCGGCAATTCGACTTCGGCCGTTACGCGGCGCCGCGCCTCGGCCACGAATGAACCGAGGTCGCGCCCACGCACATTGGCCTGCACCACGACGCGTCGCTTGCCGCCTTCGCGACTCACCTGATTGAGGCCCTCTGAGAACGTGAACCGGGCAAGTTCACGGAGGGGCACGGAGGCGCGTGGGGCGCCATCGCGTTCGGCGAGCAGGACAGGGAGAGCGCCGACTGCGTCGAGATCATCGCGCACCGCGTCAGGCAGGCGCACCACCACGTCAAAGCGCCGGTCGCCCTCGAATACGAGACCCGCCTCGCGACCGCCCATAGCTGTGGCGACCGTGTCGGTCACTTCCGCAAGCGAAAGCCCATACCGGGCGATGGCGTCGCGGTCGAACGTCACGTCGAGAGTCGGAAACCCTCCCGTCTGCTCCACTTTTACATCGGCAGCACCTGGGATGGATTGCAGCACGGCCGCAATACGCCCCGCGGCGACACTCATCGTGTCGAGATTGTCGCCATAGAGCTTGATCGCCACGTCGCCGCGGACGCCGGCGATGAGTTCGTTGAAGCGCATCTGGATGGGCTGCGAAAATTCGTAATTGTTGCCAATGAGCTGGGTGAGACGCGCCTCCATCCGCTCAATCAGACTGGCTTTCGTTTCGTTGCGGTTAGGCCACTCTTCGCGGGGCCGCAGGATGATGAAGGAGTCGGACGCGTTCGGCGGCATCGGATCGGAGGCGACTTCTGCGGTGCCGGTCTTTGAAAAGACAAAGGCGACTTCAGGAAACGCCGAGATGACTTCCTCGACCCGCGCTTGCATGGCCGTCGATTGTTGGAGCGACGTCGATGGAATGCGCACGGACTGAACCGCGATGTCCTGTTCGTCGAGCGTGGGGATGAATTCCTGGCCCAGCGTAAAGAAGAGCGCGCCGGCAAGCAGGAATACGGCGATTCCGCCACCGATAATTGGAAGCGGGCGACGGATCGAATAGCTTAACGCCGGTTCGTAGGCGCTTCGGGCCATCGCAATGACCCTCACTTCCTTTTCTGCAACCTTGCCCCGGATCAGCAGCGCGACCATGGCTGGCACGAAGGTCAGTGAGAGAATGAAGGCCGCGCCGAGCGCCAGCATCAGCGTGATCGCCATCGGCGAGAACATTTTGCCTTCCACGCCGGAGAAGGTGAGCAGTGGCGCGAAGACCAGGAAGATAATGATCTGGCCGAAGATCGTCGGCTTGATCATATCGCGCGAGGCCTCGATGGTCTCGTGAAGGCGCTCCTCAAGCGTTAGCAATCTGCCTTCGTGATGCTGTCGTTCCGCCAATCGTCTGAGACAGTTTTCAATGATGATGACCGAGCCATCGACGATCAGGCCAAAGTCGAGCGCGCCGAGCGACATGAGATTGCCCGACACGCCGAAGATATTCATGCCAATCGATGTCATCAGCATCGAGAAGGGAATGATCAGGGTGGCGATGATCGCTGCGCGGGCGTTGCCGAGGAGAAGGAATAAAGTCGCCGCGACAAGGAGCGCGCCTTCCGCCAAGTTGCGTTCTACAGTGGAAATTGTCGCGTTGACGAGTTTTGAACGGTCATAGACCACTTGGGCGACGATGCCCGGCGGCAGGGTGCGCGAGATTTCGGCCAGGCGATCAGCGGCGGCTGCGGCCACGGTCCGGCTGTTACCGCCGGTGAGCATTAGCACGGTGCCGACGACGACTTCTTTTCCTTCAGATGTGGCCGCGCCCGTTCGCAATTCGCCGCCGACCCGCACGTTGGCTACATCGCGCACCGTGATCGGTACACCGTCGCGGGTAGCGACGACGGCCTCCGAGATTTCGTGAAGTGTTCGAATCCGCGCATCTGCGCGCACCAGAAAAGCTTCACCACCTCTTTGTATAAAGTTTGCGCCGACGGAGAGGTTGGCCCGTTCCAAGGCCTCGGCGAGTTCGGAAAAGGAGATCCCGTAGGCGGAGAGCGCGGATGTATCTGGCTCAACCAGATACTGCTTCTCATACCCGCCGATGGAGTCGATCCCGGCGACGCCAGCAACCGACCGCATTTGCGGCCGAACGATCCAGTCTTGCACTGTGCGCAGGTATGCCGCTTGCGCGACCTGATCTTCGAGACGTTCGCCTTCTGGCGTTAGGTAGGCGCCATCACTCTGCCATCCGGGTTGGCCCGGCGCCGCGCGCCCGCCCGCCGCCGTCGGGTCGGCGAAATGCACCGTCCACATCAATACTTCGCCGAGGCCGGTGGAGATCGGCCCCATCTGCGGCTCGACGCCGGCCGGGAGGCTCTCTCGCGCTTGTGTCAGGCGCTCTGCGACCTGCTGGCGCGCGAAATAGACATCGACGTCATCTCTAAACACGACGGTCACTTGGCTGAAGCCGTTGCGCGAGATCGAGCGCGTGCTCTCCAGACCGACGATCCCCGACATCGCAGTTTCCACCGGGTAGGTGACGAGCCGCTCGACATCGAGCGGACCGAATTCGGGCGCGACCGTATTGATCTGCACCTGCTTGTTGGTGATGTCCGGCACGGCGTCGATCGGCAGACGTACAATGTTGAAAATGCCGATAGCCGCCACAAGCAGGGTTATGACGACGACAGCCCAGCGGGCTTTCACGGCCAGTTCGAGAAGGCGGCTGATCATGAGTGTTGTTCCGACAAGGGATGCAATGGGGAGGGGCGGCGGCGGTCAATCGTCATGTGACGCCGCGCCCTTGCCGATCTCGGCTTTGACGAGAAAGGCGTTTTCAGCAACGTACACTTCGCCCGCCGCGAGACCCGATGTGATCTCCACCGTGTTGCGTCCCGTCCGTCCAAGCGTGACGGGCCGCGCCTCAAAAGTGTCGGCGGCGACGCGCACGAAGACGACAGAATGTCCCTCGTAGGATTGGACAGCGTCAGCTCTGATCGCAACGGCCGCCTGTTGTTCTGACAGAACAACCGCGCCGCGAACCGCCATGCCAGGACGCATTGCGGAGGAATCGGTGACAGCGATTGGCGCCCGCGCGATCAAGGTCTGGCTATGCATGTCCGCGGTCGGGAGAACGCCGCTGATGCGCGCCTCGATGCGTGTCGTTCCATCGAGCCCCGTGATGATGACGCTTTGTCCCGCCGCCACTCGGCCAATGTCGCGCGTCACGACATTGAGTTCAGCTTGAAGCCGGGTCAGATCCCCGACAACGAACAACGGATCATCGCCGGTCACATCGCCGACATTCGTCTGACGTTCGAGCACAACGCCCGCGATCGGCGTTGGGATGGCGTAGGTCTGCAGGCTTTCGGCGCTCTCGACACGAGCGAGAGGCTCTCCGCGACGAACGTGATCGCCGACATTGCGCAGCACCGCGCGTACCGGACCGGGATAGGGCGCGTGGATATCGGCGCGCGCAGACGGTTGCAGAACAATCCGGCCAGTTAGTTCCAAAGATTCCTGTATTGCGCCGGGGCCGGCGGTAGCGACGCCGATGCGGGACGCTTGTGCGGCTGCGGCTGAGATTGTTACACGCTCGCCGGTTGTCTCCGCATGCTCTGCGCTCGCGCCGGTGCTTTCCGCGTCAGCTACCTCGCGTGGGCCGCACGACGCGATGGCGGTTGCAAATATTGCCATCAGTGCAAGGGATTGCAGCTTCATTCTGAAGGTCGTCATGGATGAATCTCCTCGCCCGGCAGCGCTTCGGCGAAGCGAGCGGTTAAGCGGTCAAGCGCCGCCTCGTTGGCATGATAAGAACGCAGCGCGTCCACGCGCCGCTGGCGCGCATCTGTCAGCGCGCGCTGGGCTTCGAGCACGTCGAGATAGGAAAAGGCCCCGCGATTGTAGCCCTCTTGGGCCAAAGACAAGGCCCGCTCGGCTTGGGGAATAACCTCGCCCTCGGTTGCGCGAACGGCGGCGGCTTCACTTGCAAGCGCGCGTTCCAGAGCGGCGAATTCGCGGGCGATGCTGCGCCGCCCTGCCTCCAGATCGTATTCGGCCCGGCGCCGTTCCGATTGCGCTTGAGCGATCGCGCCCTGATTTCGGTTGAAGACCCCCAACGGAATGGAAAAGCCCGCCACCAGCGCGCCATCTCCGTCACGGTCCTCAAATCGCCTGTAGCCGAGGCTAAGGGTCGGGTTCTGATAGCTGAGCGAGCGCTCCAGCCGCGCCGCAGCGTCCTGGCGATCGCGGGTTGCCGCGAGACGGGCGATGTCCGGGCTTTGATCCGGCGCCAGCGTGTGCGCGTGATCCAGTGTGCCTGGCAGGGCAAAGTTGGCGCGTACCAGCGCATACCCCTCATCGCCGCCCCAATAGCTCGCGAGGCGCGCCCGCGCAGTGACTGATTCAGCTTCGGCTCGGGTCAACGCGATCCGCGCTTCGGCGAGGCCCGACTGCGCACGCGCCCCGGCCATCAGCGGATCGCGCGCGGCCGTCACGCGCCGCGCGACGGAGGTGCTTAGCGCCTCGGCCGTCGCCACCCTTTCGCGCTCGATGACAACGAGTTCTTCGGCTGCGAGCGCGTCGAAATAGGCCGTTTGCACATCGCGCAGCAGGTCTAGCCCGCGCAGGACGCGGTCAAGTTCGGCGCCGTGTAAGTCGCGATCAGCGAGGCGAACGCGGGCGGTCCGTCGTCCGCCGACTTCGATCTCTTGCGACAGGCTGAATGTCGACTCCGCCCCCGAAAATCCACGCAGATCACCACGGCCGTTGAAGTTCTCGACCTCGGCGCTGAGTTCCGGGTTGGGTCGCGCACGGGCTTGACGCGCGCCGCCCATGGCGGCGTCCACGCCGGCCTCGGCAGATCGCAATCCGGGATCGGACTCGATCGCGCGGGTAAGCGCGTCCTGCAGTGTCAGGGGCGCTGCGACCTGCGCGAGAGCAGGCGGCGCAATGAGCGCCGACGCGGCAGCGACGCTGAACGTGGCAATATTTGCCGGGGCGAATGCGAGCTGACGCAGCACAAGCGTCGAACGCCGCCAAAAACGGGTTCTATTGGACATGGGACTTCCGCGATGCGTGAATGTTCACGCGCCGCGAGGAAGTCGCGGCGCGTCAGGCGATGGCGGAGAGTTTCGGTGGCCGATCAAGGCCATCAGGACGTCGATCGAGGGCTTGCTGATCGACAGGCCAAGGATTTACGTGCGTGGCAGCCTGCTCGAACGCGCCGACGTCCCACGCAGCCGGCATGCCGACGGCGTGCGCTGAGCAACAATGCTGTTGCTGCTCAGATGACATTGGGGCGGGGCCATCGCGCGACTGGTCGTCGTTGCTGACAGTGGCGATGTCGTAGCTGATGACCGGCTGAGTGTTCGACGCGGCGTGGGGCGAGTAGGCGCTTTCCACCAAAACGAAGGCCATCAGCGCGACGCAAAGCGTCGCCATCCAGCGCTTCCAATCGAGTAAGCGTAACGCCTTCACGTGTTCCCCAATACCTGTCGCAGGCGAATCGCTGCGACACACCTAATACAAGCCGCACTTCTGCTTATGAATGGTAAAAGCATCCTGTCGTCAAAGCCAAGGCTCTGCCACAGCGATCGTGTCGCAGGCGAAAGGCCGATGTGGGCGGTGGGCTGATTAAGGCAGACTCCCACGCTCAAGCCGTCCCTGTTCCGGTCGGACGGAGCAGGCGGAGCGCGTTCAACACCACCAGGATGGATGCGCCGACGTCCGCCGCAATCGCCCCCCAGAGGCTGGCCATTCCCGCGAATGTGAGCACGACGAATATCGCCTTCACACCTAGCGAGAACACGATGTTTTGACGGATGATCGCCAGCGCGCGTTTCGAATGCCGAATGAGCCAGGGCAATTTTGAGATATCGTCGGTCATTAACGCAATGTCCGCTGTCTCGATCGCCGCGTCGCTTCCGATGGCGCCCATGGCGATGCCGAGACTGGCGCGCGCCAGTGCAGGTGCATCATTGATGCCGTCCCCGACCATTGCGACCTGACCATATTTCTCGACGAGAGTTTCGATCTTGAGAAGCTTGTCTTCCGGAAGCAATTCCGCATGCACTTCGTCGATGCCGACCTCGCGCGCAATCGCTTCGGCGGTCACGCGGTTGTCTCCGGTAAGCATGATGACATGCTTGATGCCGGCGGCCCGAAGATCAGCAACAATTTTTCGAGCTTCAGGGCGCACTGTGTCCGCGACAGCGATGAGGCCGCAGACGTGGCGGTCATTGCCGACCACGATGACGGTTTTGCCGTCGGCTTCCAAAGCGTCCGCGCGGGCGGCGATCTCAGGCGTGTCCTGTCCCCGCTCAACGGCGTAGCGATGCGAGCCGAGCCAAAACATTTTGCCGTCAAACGTCCCGGTCAGCCCCTTGCCTTGCAGCACCTGAACGTCCAGCGCCGCTGCGGGCGCGACGCCGATCTTTTTGGCATGGCCAATAATCGCGCGGGCGAGTGGATGCGTCGCGCGCGCTTCGAGCGCCGCAGCGCGCGACAGCAATTCTTCCTCGGTGTGAGTTCCAAGTGGGACAACTTGCACGACCTGCGGCTCTCCGCGGGTGATCGTGCCGGTTTTGTCGAGAGCAATTGCGTTGAGGCGCGCGGGTAATTCGATAAAAGCGCCGCCTTTGATGAGCACGCCTGCGCGCGCCGAAGACGCTAGGGCCGCGACGATGGAAACTGGCGTCGAGATCACGAGGGCGCAAGGGCAGGCGATCACCAGCAGGACGAGCGCACGATAGAACCAATCGGCCCACGCCCCGCCGAACAACAATGGCGGAACCAGAAACACTGCGAGCGCAAGGAACATGACAGCCGGCGTGTAGATGCGCGCGAAGCTCTCCACCCATTGTTCGGACGGCGCGCGTCGCGCGTGCGCCTCTTCGACCATGCGAATAATGCGCGCCAGCGTCGTATCGTTCGCAACCTTCGTTGCTTTGATCGTGAGGGCGCCGTCGCCATTGATTGCGCCGGCGTAGACAGAGTCGCCAGGATGTTTCTCCACCGGAACGCTTTCGCCAGTGATGGGCGCCTGATTCACAGCGCTGACGCCCGCGATAACCTCACCGTCGAGTGCGATGCGCTCGCCGCCCGCAACAATGAAATGATCACCCGGGCGAACATCCGCCACCGCAGTTTCCACTTCGGCGCCATCAGGCTTGAGCAGCCGCACCATCAGCGGCGCTAAATCCAGCAACGCCGAGATTGCTCGTCTAGCGCGTCCAACGCTCCAACTTTCCAGCGTCAGCGATAGGGAGAACAGGAAGGCGACCGTGGCCGCCTCGAACCATTCACCAATGCCGATGGCGCCCGCGACCGCGACGACCATCAATAGGTTCATGTCCGGGCGCAGATTGCGCGCGGCGTAGAACGCCTTCTTCGCGACGAAACGTCCGCCCAGACCGATCGCGCCCAGATAGGCGGCTATTTCCGGCCAGGGCATAGGCTGGCCCGCGTGATTCACGAACAGGCGCAGTGCCTCGTCGAGATTGGGTGACAACGCGACATGCAGCGCCATGCCAAGCGCGACGAACAATCCGCTTGCGACCGTGTACTGAATTTGGCGCCGGCGATCTTTCTCGCCGGTCTTATCGGTGCTGCCTGCTATCCACCGCGTCGCCGACATGCCGGTGGACGCTACGGCGCTCAAAATCGCGCTGTCGGCGACGTGGTCGGCGTCGTTCGCCACGCTCATGCGCCCATTTAGAACATCGAAGGCAAGCCATTGTGCGCCGCCGACGATTGGACCGACGGATTGCTTCAGGACAGCAACTTCTTCGGCGCAATCCATGCCGCGGATCTTGAATGCGCGCGCGCTGTGAAATGACTGATTTGCGGCTGCGTCGTCGGAGACCTCGTGCGCACAGGCATCGCCGGCTGCGTGAGCGTGCTGGTGGTTATGATCGTGCGCCATGGCTTCGTCCTTCCCCGGCTAGAGCGTGAGGTGCGTCTAGCGTCGGCTAGAAAGTTTGCGCGCATCCGTGCCTGCCACTGCGCCAGCGGCTGTGGCGAGTCGACCTGCGCAATGTCGGTCTACATTCTCTAGTGGCTAGAGGAGCAAGCGCCGACGCGCATTCCGCGTTTCGGACGATATGTTATAAAATACGCACTCGTAGAAATTCCGGTGACGCCCTTGCGATCGACGCTGCCCGCGGTCGAGCGGGCGTCAGGCTTTCGGCACAGCTTGTCGACCGTTGAACCAAAAGCCAACGAGGATGGTCGCAAGCGTAAGGGCTTGCGCAAGGAATCCTTCCCACGTGGGGAATAGCCCGAGCACTTCTACGCGCGGGATAAGCGCCAGGGGATGGATGTCGAGGAGGCCAGCTTCCTGCAGCGCCGCGAAGCCTTTGCCAGCAAGAACGATTGCAAGCACCGCGATCAGGATTGAGCTGTAGGAGAAGAATTGCGAAATCGGCAGTCGTTTGCTGTAGCTGAGTAGGCCCCATCCGATCAGCACGAGAGCCAGAGCTGCGGTCGCCGCTCCTGCGAGCATCGCGAAGTGCGCACCTTGGCTCCAGAGCGCGACGTAAAACAGGATTGTCTCGAAGACCTCGCGATAGACCACCATGAAAGCCAAGAGAAACAGAAACCACGCCGAACCGCGCGACAGCGCTGTTGAGAGTTTCTCTTTGATGTAGGTCTGCCAGGCGTCGGATTGCCCCTTGCCGTGCATCCAGATGCCTACAGAGATCAGGACAATTGCTGATATCAGCGAGCCGAAACCTTCCGTGAGTTCGCGGCTCGCGCCACTAATGGAAATCAAGGAAGTCGCCGCCGCCCATGTGAGAACGCCCGCGGCGAGCGCCGAGACCCAGCCGCCATGGACGTAAGGTAAGACATCGCGTCGGTCGGCTTTGCCCAGGAAGGCAATCATGGCGACCACGATCAGCAGGGCTTCGAGTCCTTCTCGCAAAAGGATGGTGAAGGCGCCTGCGAAACTCGAGACTGCGCTGGCATGTTGTGGCGCCAAAGCTCGATCAGCTGCATCGAGCAAAGCGTTTATTCGTTCTGATTGCGCGCGTATTTCCGACACAGGCGCGCCAGCCGATAGGCTCGCGCGGAACGCGCCCATGGCGCCTTCAATGCGCGTCAGCAAGGCGCGATCCCGTGCAGCGAGCGTGGGTTCGACTGGCTCAAAACCGTCGAGATAGGCCGACAACGCCAATTCCTGCGCGCCGCGTCGATCGCCCGATTCATAGCTTGCCACGCTTTGTGCAAGCTTTGCGCGCGCGACGCCAAGCGTATCACCGCGCTGGAAAACCGCTTCTGGGTGACGGCGCAAATATGCGACGATCTGCGTTGCGTTCGGTTCGCCGAGTTGGGTTGAAAGGGTTGCCGGCGTCGTTTGCGTCAGCGTCTGAAGATCGGGAATATGTGCACGCACTTGCGCATCTGTATTCCAGAGTTGTTTGCCGTGATCAGCTGCGCTTTCATCGAACGCAAAGCTGCCGACATAGAAGGCAAGAGCCCAACGATCATCGGACGGTAAATGCGCGAAGCTCGCCATGGCGGTGCCATCCAAGCCCTGACCAATGACTTGATAGAGACCAAAAACACTGCGCTGGCGGGCGCGGGCGGCGTCGGCGAACGCCACGGGCTGCGGATTGAGGCCTCGCGCGTTTGGCCCGTCGCCGTGTCCCGTTGCACCATGGCAGGCGGAACATTGCTCGGCATAGAGCGCCGCGCCACGCGCCAAATCCGGCGGGGCAAATGGGGCGAGCGGCGTCGGGTAGGCGACGAGCAGATCGGCCGCCAGCCGATGCGCGCGGACCGCTACATCCTGCGGCGACGCCTTGTGAGCGATGGCGGCAACGAGTTCGTCAGCCTGAGCGACTAGTCCCGCTTGCGCCGACGTGTTCGGCAGCGCCGCTAATCGTTCGCGGACCGACGCTGAAAACTCCTGCATCTCGGCGTACTCGGATTGGCTCACCACTGAGCCATTCGCGACGGCGCCCGAATAATCCACCGCGAGATAGTCTAGGAGTCGCCATGCAACCTGCGAAGACGGTGCTGTCTCTTGGGCGCGCCCAACGCCGGGAATAAGAGCCGCAGCGAACGTGATCGCCGCCACCAGGAGCCGAGAAAACGCTCGCATCAATCACGTCCGTCACTTGCAAATGCGAATGGCTAGCATCCACGGGCTCTCGCAGCAACACGCGCACGGCCTGATCTGGGTCAAGTCGCATTTCGACCTGGTTCCACCTATATCTCTAGTAACTAGAGGAAGGTCGTGAAGTGTATGCGATAGGGCAGGCGTCGGCGCGAACCGGCGTGAAAATTCCGACTATCCGGTTCTACGAGCAGGAAGGGCTGCTGGCCTCGCCGCCGCGAACGGAAGGCGGCAGACGATCGTATTCGGATGCTGACGTGAACCGGCTGACGTTCATACGCCACGCCCGTGCGCTAGGCTTTGAACTCGACGATATCCGCTCGCTGCTGGATTTGTCCGATCATCCAGATCGTTCATGCGCTGACGCTGATCTAATCGCGCGCAAGCATTTGGTCGAAGTGGAGGAACGCCTGGCGCAATTGTCGGCGCTCAAGGTGGAACTCTCTCGCATCGTGAGGTCGTGCGCCGGTGGCAAAGCCGCACAGTGCCGGGTCATCGAAGCACTGGCCGATCACGCCCATTGCGGGACTGATCATGCATCATCACACGTAAAACCTCGTGCGAAGAAAAAAGCGTCTGCCGCACGAGCGAAGGCGCGCCGTACATGAGTGGGTCTGTGATCCCGATCTATCTTGGCGCGGCATTGGCGGAAATCGCCGGGTGTTTCGCATTCTGGTCATGGCTTCGTCTTGGCCGCACCATCTGGTGGATCGCGCCGGGCGTCGTGTTGCTCTGCGCGTTTGCGTGGCTCTTGACACTCGTTCCGACCAACTCAGCCGGGCGCGCCTATGCAGCTTACGGCGGCGTCTACATCGCTGCCTCGCTGGGTTGGTTGTGGCTCGTCGAAGGCGTGCGTCCCGATCGTTGGGATATGCTTGGCGCAGGTATTTGCCTTGTCGGCGCGGCGATCATCCTGTTCGGCCCGCGAACAGCTTGAAATTAGCCCGCCAAGCCTTCCAGCATAGTGCAGTCTGGCGTCGCGCCAGTGGCGCAAGCCTCGGTGCAGCTCGACGCCATTGCGCTGAGAGTGCGTTCGAGCGCTTCTAGTTCAGCGCGCCGCGCGCGCACGGTTTCCAGATGAACAAGTGTCAGATCCCGCGCGGAAAGGCAGGACGGTGCTTTGGCGTCCATTACGTCCAGCAGAGCGCGGATGTCATCAATCGGAAAACTCAGATCACGGCATCGGCGCACAAAGCGGAGGCGGTGGATGTCGGGGTGGTGATAGGCCCGCCTGCCATTGGCGCCGCGTCCAACCGCGCGGAGCAGTCCGATTTCCTCGTAATAGCGGATCGTGGCGGGCGTGCATTGGGTGCGCACTGCGGCCTCTCCGATTGTCATGCCAAGGCTGGCCATCACGCGCTCCGAAACTGTTTGCTTCTCAAGTAGCTTGAGGAGTTATGACGATTTCCGCAAGGCGTTCGCGTCGCGGGAGAGTCAGATGAGGAAGTCCTGGTTAACCTGGTTTGGGCTCGGCGCGGCGTGCGCCGTGTGCTGCGCACCATTGCTGGCGCCGATCTTGGCCGGCGCCGGCGTGGCTGGCATCGGCGCGGCGGGCGCCAGTTTCTCCCTCTTCGGTCTTGGTCTCGAAGAAACAATCTGCGTGGCTGTCATTGCCGCTGCTATCACTTCGATCGGCGCGTTCCTGCTGCTTCGCCATAACGCGCCGCGCCGCGCTGCGGAGACATGCGGCTGTGCGGTCCCCGGCGACGGTGCGCAGTGCGATATTCATGGCGCATGCGCGCCGAGCCCCCGCACCACCCCGTCTTAGGTCCGCGAGCGTCAGCGCCCTTTAGCGCTGGAGCAGCGACCTCAATCCCGTCTGCCTCGCTTGCGCCTCCGCACCGCGTTCCACGGTGCGCTGATTGACGAGGCGTTTGCGGATATCGAGGTGCATCTCCATCGCGCCCAGCCGCTCTCGCCAGTCGGATTGGAAGCTCAGCACATTGCGCTTCAGCTCGCTCGCCAGCCCGAGCCGCTCCAATTCGCGCGCCCGCTCCTTGAGCGCGTTGGTCACGTTCGGGTCGCCGTTGGCCGCCGCCAGATCGGCGACGCGCACGCGCCCATCGGGTCCGATCTGGCCGGCGATCATGCCGTCCAGCCGGGTGGGGCGATGCGCTCGCGTCTCGCGATCAAGCGCGCGTCGCTCGTCGTCGCGGGTGCGGTTTCCGAGCCGGTCGGTGGCGACATCACGCGCCGCTTCGCGAAACCCGTGCTTTACGAACTCACGCGGAATGACCAGATCGCGACCATCCCGCGTCTTCCCGCGCAGGATGATGTGGGTGTGGGGATTGTCGGTGTCCCAATGGTTCACGGCGACCCATTCAAGGCGCGTCCCGAGCGCCGCTTCGGCCCGCTGCATGACCTCCCGCGTGTAGCTATTGAGGTCGCCGATCGCCGCGCCGTTTTCGGGCGCGAGGATGATGCGGAAATGGCGCCGGTCAGCTTTGGCCCATGCCGCCGCTTTGCCGGCGCCGTCCACGCCTTCACCGCCGGCGTCATAGAACAGGCTGGCCTCCGCTGCCCCGCCGCGCGCGAGGTAGGAGGTGTGGGCGCGAGCCTGCGCTTCCTTTGCATCTGCGCCCGGCTCGGCATCGAGCGCCTGTTCCGAGCCTTGACCGAGCGCCGCCGCCTCGCGCGCCACGTAGCGCGCGTGCGCCTGAAGCGCGCCGCCACCGCCGCCGCCATGACCGAAATAATGGATCTTCACGATCGCCCGCTGGCGCGGATCGAAGGCGTAGGCGCCGACGCCAACCCCATCGCTGAACCCGAAGCGCCGCGGTCCGCCAAGCCGTTCGGCGAGTTTGTGTGAGAGCGTTCCACGCCCGCCGCCGCCGCCGCCGTTGGCTCGGCCGCTCTTCGCCTTGCCGACAAGCTCGTCGCGTTCGATCGCGCGATGAAACCGCATGGAGCCGAGCGACGCGATCGCAACCGCGTCGCGGTGCAAGCGCTGCGTCCGGAATATCTGATTGAAGCTCGTCGCACTCATGGAAGAGGGCCCTTGATGCGGAATTGAACAGCACCGTGTCCGCACCGTTCGAGTCCACACCGCACCGTGCGAAAAAGCAAAGGCGCACAAGCAATTGGTGTGCGAAAACGGTGCGCTTTATCTTGCCCTAAAAATTCTCTCTTCCCGCATCATCCCGCTTCTTCACGTTACCAATTTCTCGCACGATTCCACCTCAGAAATCACGCGACGAAAACAGGAGCTGCGTCGGTCCCGAAATCGCCTTCTGCCTGGACTCTTCACGACCCGCGATGGACTACGTGTTCGTTCGAAATCGCAAAGTCACTGTGGTCGCGATCAGGGCGAAAGCGATCATCGAGAGCAGCAACGGTGTTCCTGACACGCCGCTCGATCCGACAATCGCGAACCCGCTCACTAGGCCGAACGCACAAGCGCCTGCTGCTTCGACAGCGATGAATGTCGAGCGCCAACGCGTCGCTACAATGAGCCAGTCGAAGATCAACGCGACAACGGCCAGCACCGCGAGCCCAACCAGGATCGTCGTCGCGACATCGCCCTCCATACGCCACGCGAGCCAAGCCGCGGCCGCGCTCAAGGCGAGCGGCAACGCACGCCGCGCACCCGTTGCGAGGAGCGCCCACCCGACCAAAACGAAGATGAAGAACAACACGACCATGACGATTATCCGCGCCCATCCCGGCACGCGGAAAAGAACAAGTCAAGAACCTGTGCCGTTAGAACAAAGGTCGCCAAACCCCGTCGACGGTGCTCACACGCACCGGCCCCCAATAACGGCTGTCGAACGAATCTGCTGTGTCGCCGAGCAGGAAAACCTCGTCTGCGCCCAAGGTTCGGCAACCGTCCCAAGAGGGCAGAACCCGACCGGCCGTGTCCCGCGCCAGCCGCGCTATTGCGCCCCGTCCGGGGACGGTCACATGGTCGCCTTCGGCGCACACAAGCGTCCCGCCAACCGCCGCCACGCGCTTGATGAAACGGTCGGTGCGATCCGTGAAATACCGCGCCCGTGCGTAAGCCGGGGAGGCGTCCACCGCTCGCAAGGTGACGAAGGCGCCGACCGCGATTGGCTCGTGATCGCGGACATAGAAACCACGCGGCACGCTCGGCGATGGATTGTAGATCAGCGCCGGCGCCGGACGCACAAACATCGCTGCGCCGCTAATGGCGCCGACCACAGCCAGCGCCGCCGCCAGCCGCCACCGCGTCCTTGCCCTGGTCGTCTTCGCGCCCATTAACCCGGCCATGCATCGCCCGCGCCAGCGCAAGCGGGGACGCACGGTGGCGAGCGGCGTTAACCCAAAAGCGCGGACTTCTCCGGCGCTAGTCCTCTCCGTCCAAATCCGGGCGGCGGCCCATGAAGCCGAGCAGGTAATCGGCGGCGGCCTGCGCCTTTCCAGCCGCGCTCAGGAAGGCGGAAGGGGATTGATCCAGGACTGTGAGCCAGGAGGCGATATAGGCGGCGTGGTCTTCGACATGCTCGCCGGGAAAGACGAGCACGGCGCCCAGGATCGCGGCGCAGAGTTCAGCGACCAATTCCTCCAGGGCGTAGCCGGTATCGCCGAACCGCTTCTGGCCGAAATCGCGATCGAGCCGTGACGGTGCGCGGGTCCAGTGCCCCAGCTCGTGGCCGCGCGTGGCCAGATAGGTGCCAAGATCACGAAACGCGCCCCGTTCCGGCAGGTTGATGAAATCTGCGCGCGGGTCATAGAAGGCCCGCGTTCCGCCGTGCCGCACGAGCGCGGGGACGCGCTCCATGAGAGCGACGAGCTCAGCTTCGCGCCCATCGAGCGGCGCCTCTGGCGCCGGCGGCGCATAGAAATTGTCAGGAAGCCCATCGATCTGGTCGGCCGAGAACACCGTGTAGCCGCGCAGGATGCGCCGCACGCCGACCTCAGTGTCTTCCTCGGCCGTCCCTTCGGCCGCAGCGGATTTCTTCTCCGCGTAGAACACCACGAACGAGCCGCGCTCGCCCTTGCGGACGCAGGCGTCCAAGGCGAGCGCCTGTTTGAACGTGAGCCAGAACGGCGAACGATAGCCCCGCTCGTTCGCGGCGACCCACAAGGCGACGACGTTGACCCCCCGATAGGCGAGGCCGTTCGCACGACGCGGCAGTACGAAACCAGCACCGCCATCATCCCACGGCTTGATCCACGGACGCACACCGCGTTCGAGCGCGGCCTTGATCTGCGCGGTGACGCGTTGGGCCGGCGACAGACGAACATCGGCACCAGCGGAAGGCGCGCGAGCTGACGGTGAAATGACAGACGACATGAGCGGAACTCCGTTCCGCCGGGGCCGATCCCCGGCGACGGAGCCGCTCAAACGCGACAGACGGGCGCGCACCGCACCCGCAGGGCCGAAACGCAGTGAAGGACGGCCCCGGCCGTTGCGGCGCACGCCCGTCTGTCGCGCGGCTCTCTCGGCGTCGGGGGTCGGCCCTGGCGGAACGGGCGAGAGCCGGGGGCAGTCTCTCATCGCGATGCAACACCTGTTGCACGGAGCACTGCTCCACTATACGCCCTGCAACAGGTGTTACATGACTGGTCGCGACCAAATCCAATGGGTGCTGTTTCTGGCCCAATTGCCAGCCGCGCCATCGAGCGCGCGCGTGGCCTTGTGGCGGAAATTACGGTCCGCAGGCGCCTTGGGTTTGCTGAACGGCGCGTGGGCGATGCCGTCAAATGACGAGAGCAGCGCTCTTTTCCAAAGCCTTGCGACCACGGTTCGTGGCCAGGGCGGCCACGCGATGGTGTTTTCCGGCCAGCCGGAAGGCGAGAGCGATGGCGCCATTGTTGAGCGCTTTCGCACTGACCGCGCTCGTGAATATGCGGAGTTCGACGATCGCAGCACTGCGTTCCTGGAAGAGATCGCCAAGGAAACCCGGCGCGAGAAATTCAGTTTCGCCGAGCTTGAAGAGATCGAGGACGATTTCATCAAGCTAACGGCCTGGCTCGCCAAGATCGTCGCGCGGGACTTTTTCGCGGGCGACGAACGCTTGCGCGCGGAAGCCACGCTGGCCCGGTGCGACGCGGCGCGGAACACGTTCGCGGAAACCGTTTACGCGCGCGAAGGCGTGCATCCCGACGAAGACGATGACCAGCAGGGGAGCGACAAGGCGTGAGGAAAATTCATCGATGGCTGAGCGTCATTGCAGCGCTCTTTCTGCTCGTCGTCGCCAGCACCGGCGTCCTGCTCCAGGTCCAGAAATTGACGGGCGGGGATGAGGAACATGAGCGCGAGCATGGCGAGCGATCGAGCGCGTTCACAACCGCTCGGGCGCCTGCTGACTATGACGCGATGCTGGCGCGAACGCTGGCGGCTGTGCGCGCCCGCGCGCCGGACGCTGCGGTCGCTTCGATAGAACTTCGTTTGGCCGGGGACGAGCCGCAAGGCGTCGTCACCATGCCCGGCGAACCCGGTCGCCAGATCATTGTCGATGCGCGTGACGGGCGTGTGGTGCGTGACGAACCGCATGAAGGCGACTCGCTGCTGTTGCGCATCCACAGCGGGGAAATCTTCGGTGAGCCGGGCGTCGTGCTCGGTATTCTATGGGGGCTGGCATTGGTGACGCTGAGTATCACCGGCCTTGCGGTCTATCTCGGCATGTACGCCAAGCGTCGCAAGGCGCAAGGCAAAGGCAGGGTGTTCTGGTGATGAATTATCCACCCGGAGCGGACTTACAATCGAGACCCGCAATCCTGTCCGGGCTCGTGCTCGCGGGCCTGGTCGCGCTGGCGGCGCCGGCGTCGGCGCAGGAGTCCGCTGCGCCGAGCGCGCCGCGGCAGGGCTTTTACTTCAAGCCCGACGCCGGCTTCATTTATCAAGCCGACGATTTTCGATTGACCACTTGGGGCTTCGCCGAGCGCCTGTTCGATCCTGACGGACCGGACGCCTTCCGCCGGGTGCGTCAGGGCGCGGAGGTCGATTTTCCCCGGATCACCGACACGCTTCGCGCCGCGCTTGTCTATGAGATCGATCTTACGAACACGGATTTCTTCGACAACGGCTTTGGCGGCAATGACGGGTTTGGGCGACGCAATTTCGAGAACCTGTTCGTTGCTTTGCAGGACGCGAACGATCCTGGTCGTTTCCGCGTTCTGATCGGCGAGAACACCCACATTTTGTCGCGCGACGACAATCTCTCGTCGGGCAATCTGCCGACGATCAACCGCTCACTGATTTTGGAAGAGCACGGCTCGGTCAACAGTTTCGGCACGCAATGGGGCGTCCAGTTCCAGCGCGCGCTATCGGACACGACGACGCTCCAACTTTCCGCCGCCGACAATCGCGGCTCACTGAACGCCGCGCAGCCACGCTGGGAGATCGGTAACTCACTCGCGGGCAAGCTCATCGTCGTGCCGATCAACGAGCCCGCCACTGGCCGGAGGCTGAGCTTTGGGATTGCGGTGGATCACACGCGCGACATCACCAATCGAGATTTTACGCTGGCGACCGCCATCTCCCAGGCTCCGCTCGCAAGCGTCCCGGCGACCGGCGACAAGCTCACTGGCGAAGGCGATGTCGCCTACACATTCCCGCTCTTCGGTCATCCCATGACGCTCGAAGCCGAAGCGCTTTATTCGACATTCTCGGCAAGCAACAGTGATGTCGGCGGCGGCTACGTCATGGCGCAGTATTCGCTGTTCGACACCGCGGACGCTGGCGATCTCGATGTCTTCGCGCGGATCGATCTGGTTAGCCTCGGGCAGGAGTCCGTGGACGGGCGCGCGACGCAGCGCGCGCTCCGGGCGGGTTTCAACTACAACCTTCCGCACGCCGGCAAGCTGGTCAATCTTCACCTCGAATACGCACACAATACCATATCGGGACCGGCCTTGATCGTGACCGGCGACCGCGCCAGCGATGAATTTCGCGCGGAGCTGCGCTTTAGTCTCCAGCAATATGTTCGTCACTGATGCGCGGGCCGGCCAGCAGCGCCAGGGCGCGAATTCCGCGCTCGGTGTGGGCGCTTGGTCTCGTCAGCTTCTTCATGGATGTGTCTTCCGAGACGATCCATGCGCTGCTGCCGGTGTTTCTAACCACCACTTTGGGGGTTAGCGTCGCGCTGGTTGGGCTCATCGACGGCGTTGCGGAATCGACCGCGTCGATTGCAAAGGTTTTCTCGGGTTACCTCTCCGACAAATTGGGCCGCCGAAAGCCGCTCATTCTGTTTGGCTACGGCCTGGGCGCATTGACCAAGCCGTTGTTCGCGCTGGCGGGCGGACCGCTGATCGTCTTCGGCGCGCGCTTTGCCGATCGCGTCGCCAAGGGTTTGCGCGGCGCGCCGCGCGATGCGCTGGTCGCCGACGTGACGCCGCCTGAAATTCGAGGGCGGGCCTTTGGCCTCCGCCAGGCGCTCGATACGGCGGGGGCATTCACCGGGCCGCTGGTCGCGATCGGACTGATGGGGATCTTCGCCGGCGACATGCGTGCGGTGTTCTGGTGCGCGGTGATCCCCGCCGCACTCGCGGTCCTGTGTGTGATCTTCGGCGTGCAGGATCGAGAGGCATCCTCGGACGCAGCACGGCCTCCCATTCAGGTGCGTGATCTGCGCCGCTTGGAGCGTCCTTTTTGGGACGTGGTTGGGCTCGGCGTGGTGTTCACGTTGGCGCGCTTCAGCGAGTCCTTCTTGATCCTCAAGGCGAACGCAGAAGGGTTGCCGCTCGTATGGACGCCGTTGGTGCTGGTCGCAATGAACGTGGTGTACGCCATCGGCGCCTATCCGGCCGGCGCGATTTCGGATCGCGTTCCGGCTAACGTGTTGATGCTTGGCGGCCTGGCGGCGCTCATCGCCGCCGATGTGGTGCTGGCGACCTCCGGCGACCTGACCGCCGTCTTTGTCGGCATTGGTCTTTGGGGCGTCCACATGGCGATGACACAAGGCCTCCTTGCAAAGCTCGTCGCAGACCGCGCGCCGGACAATCTGCGCGGTTCGGCGTTTGGCGTGTTCAACCTCGCCAGCGGCGCAGCACTTCTGTTCGCCAGCGTCATCGCGGGGCTGCTTTGGGTTCGCATCGGTCCACAAGCGACATTCCTGACGGGCGCCGGTTTTGCCGTCGCTGCCGCCCTCATGGTGCTCCTCACGCTGCGGTCTCCGGTCAATCGATAGGTGTCCGCCGGCAAATTGCGGCAGACGGGCGGACCCGGCTTCGGGTCCGCCCGCAGACTTATGCCGCTTCGGCTGCCTCACGCGCTTTCCCGCGCGCGAGAACCTCCAGATCGCCGAACGGCCCGACTACGAACTCCACGACGTATTTCGTGCGGCCGGCGTTGTCGTCGTAGGAGCCGGGCCGGATTTGGCCGACGAGCCGGATGCGCGAGCCTTTCTGCACTTGGGTTTCGATGCGGGCGACCTTGGCGGCCGGGAACACTGCGACGCGGTGCCAGTAGGTCTTCTCCGCCCATTCGCCGTCGTCGCGCTTCCAGCGCTCCGAGGTGGCGACTGAGAGGATGGCGAGTTTGCCGTTCTTGATTTCCTTGATCTCGATCTTGCCGACATTGCCGACGATTTCAAACTGCGCACGATCCATGATCTTCACTCCGTTCCCGGCGAACCTGTTCCGCCGGGGTCGCGCTCGCGACGCCCTCGAACAACGGACGGAAAGCAAGCGGATGCGGCGCTGACGCAAGAGGTTGGTGCGGCGCGCAGGCGAAGCCGAGCACCCGGCCTCTTGCGTCAGCGTGCGACGGCCGTAGGGCATGGGCGGAGAAACGAGAGCGCGCGCCCCGAGCGGAATGAATTGCGTGGAGGGAGTGATCACAAAGTGCGTGGTGGGGTTGTTGGCGATTGGCGCGTCGATACGAGATACGGCGATTGCTATCCGAGATGCCACCGAGAGATGGGGGCGCGACAAGAGCGAGGGCGGCGATACTGGCGCACCGCAAAGCCGCGCCAACAGGCTACGTCGAAATCATGCGGACAAAGGCGCGGACCCGCTGGCGGCGACCCCGCGCCCTCTGCTCATGCGGCGGCTTCGACAGCCGCCAGACCGGCGTCCGTGAGTTCGTAGCGTCCATCGCGGTCAGGTGTGACAAGCGGCGCTGGGAGCCAGCCGGCGCCGTCGAGCGCCTTTTCGGTGGCGCGCGCGAGATCGTCCTTCTTCAGCTTTGCGTGGGCTTTGAGGAAGGCCGCGTTCTCGCGGGGGCGCATGCTGGTCACGCGCGGAGATTTCGCGAGCACGTCGAGCAACATCGCTTTCGGCAATTGACTCCAGAAGGTCAGGTCAGGACTCCAAAATTGAGTCATGTCTAATCCGATTTCCGTGGCGATGGCGTCGCCGATGGCCTGTAGGTTGCGTTCCTCTGCGGTGACGCCCGCGTGCGTCAGGTCGATGCAGTCGGAAATGAGCAATGCCAGCGCGCTCAGCAAGTCTTCGCTGGATTGGCTCATACACCAAGTGAGCATGTCCGCCTCGGTCGTCGGCACACGGGCGGCCAGTGACTCGCGTGCGTCTTCCAACTCCTGATAATCGGTGATGCCGGCGGTCGCTGCACGAAGCCCAACACCACGCGGCGGCTGGTGCGCGATGCTCGACCGGGCGAGGGCGAAGACAGCTAACGCAAGGCCGAGACGAGGGGTCTCGCCAACATGCTTCCGAACGGCCTGCGTTCTCGCCAATGTCAGCGACAACACAAGCGCCTTCGGCAAGCGCGGTCCATCATGCTCGGCGTCGGCGTCGGCGTCGTCGCGAATGTCTGAGCCATCGCCTTCATCCGCGCCAGCATCGCCGCGCGTCGCTTCCTGTTCCCGCCGCCTCTGAATCTCGTTGATCTTCTTCTGGTCGGCCTTGCGAACGACGCCATAGGCGAAGTTGGGCGCGCCGTTGTGACCGATGGAGAGGATGACGCCAGCGTGTCGCATCATGTCCGCATCCCATTCTTGGGTGTTGGCGCGCAGCGCCTCTAGATCGGCATTGCGTGCGTCGAGCGTGGCCCAGCTCTCATCCTCGTCTTCAGCTTCATGGAGTGTTTGCTCAAGCTGCTCGATTTCAGCCTCAAGACGATGGGATTCGGCTTGCTCTTCCGTGGTCATCGCACGACGGCTGGGATGCAGGCGCGCGCCATAGGCGCTCTCAAAGCGCTGCTGATGGACGTTAACTTCCACCCAGGCCCATCCCTGAGACAGCGCGTCGTCGCGCACGGCGTCCAGACGATCATGGGCCAGTTTGTTCATCAACGCAGGATCATCGACATAGACATCGTCGGTGTCGAAGAGGTCGCGGGTGATCTTGCCACCTGCGGCCTCATATGCCTCAAGCCCAACAAAGACAGCGACGCGATCGTTCCTCCGCATTCGGCCTTGCATGAGCTGATTGCGCACCGAGCCGGGGTGCGTGATCGGCTTGGACAGCGCCTTGAACACCGCGTCTTGTTTGGCGTGGTCCTCCACCAGACAGAAGGCGCGCGCTGCGTCCAACGTCAGATCTCCGCGCCGATAGGCTGCCTTGATCTTCGGCGATAGCGCCGCGAGCGCGAGGCGTTGCTCGACGTGGCGTTCAGAGATGCCAAAGCGCCGGGCGATGTCGGCGCTGGATTGGTCGGCCTCGGCGAGAGACGAAAACGCGTCAACTTCGTCCATCGCATCCATAGCGACGCGCTGCACATTCTCTGCGAGCGAGACTTCACCGGCGCCGTCGGATTCCACGATCTGGCACGGGACCGCAAAATCGCGAGCGATTGCGCCCGTCTTGACGAGCGACTTCAGGGCGGCGAGCCGGCGGCTACCAGCGACCACTTCGTATTTGTCGGTCGCAGTGGCGGCCACCGTCAGATTTTGCAAGAGACCATGCGCGGCGATCGATGCTGCCAAGGCGTCGATGTCGGCTTTGCGGTCCGTGCGCCGAACATTGAGGCGACTGACGACAAGGCGATTGAGTGGGATGAATTGATGACTGGTCATGAGAGGCTCCTGAGAGCTTCTCGGCGGCAGAATGCCGAGCCGAGGTCGCGTGTGCGACCCCAGTGCTTCAGCGCCTGCGGCCAAGGCCGCCGATCAAGGGCGAAGAGCGCCAGCGTCCCTTGAACGGCGGACGACGCAGGCGATTGGAGAGGTGAGCACGCGCGGCTTCGGCACGTTGCTTGGGGGTAAGGGTCGCAGGGCAGACAGAACCGCAGCGCGTCTCTTGGCGGGCGACGCTGGAATACCGGCAAGTCCTCGAGGGGCGAGCTTTGGAGCAAAGCCCATGCACTATGCGACTGCGGCGTCCACAGAATCGTTTTTCGACACGCGAAATGTCTTGCCCAGCTTTCTCCGCGCCGACTGTAGCGCGTCGGCGTAGTCGTCGGCGGCCAAGCTCAGGGACTCCGGTGCCATTGCTTGCCTCATCGCCGCCTGATCCCATTCCTTGCTCAATTGCTTCGCCAGCGCATAGACGACGGCGCGGCCAACGCGGATGATCATGGTCCGCTCCGAGAGCGTGAGCGCCATCGCTCTCATGCTCTCGACTTCCTGAGCACTCCCGTATTCGCGTTCAAGCTCTTCACGCATAAGCGCAACGGACGGATATTTCATGTTTACGAAAAGTAGGCCGCTCTCATAGTAGCGGGCGGCTCTGCCGCGAAGCTGCTTCTCCTCGATCTCTTCGTCTGTGTAGAGCTTTTTGATCTCCGGCGCCTTCTCGCGGTTCGGCCACACTTCGGCGGGCTTCGCGCCCTCCGGCGCCGCGTTCAAATCAACATGCTTGTGCGGCGTTGAAGGGCTGCTAGGGCCGCCACCACCGCCGCTTTTCGGCGTCGTGTTTACAGCGCCAACGCCGTTCCCGGGTTCCGCATGGTCGCCACCAACGGAGACGAGGCGCGGGCTAACTCGCTTCACACGCAGTTCGTCCAGCAACTTCTGAAGCTCGTTGCTCACTTCATCGTCGGTTTGTGCGGACGGGGCGTGTGACCGGATCAGGTCAATGAGCCAATCGGGCCGGTTCTGAGCAACGAGCGCAGCATATTCCGTGACTTCAACCTGATCCTGTTCGCCGCCGTTGTGCCGCAGGAATTGACGATAGGCTTCCGGCCTCACGGCGTAGTCGTCAGGAAGCTCGACATGCACCGAGATATGACGTGCGCCGAACGCGATCCCGAACAACGGCGCATCAAGCGTCCAATTGCGCTTGATCTTCAGATCATACAGTTCGTTTTTATAGACGATGCCGCAAGTGCTGACATCGGATTGAATGGCGCCGCTAATCGACTTGTTGTGGCCGGTCTCCCCGTACTGACCATCGTAGATGTAGTGGATTTTGATCCCGTTCGGCGTCGTCACCGTCTCATTGCGATCAAAGACGGCGAGGCGCCCGGTAATAGGTTCGAAATTCCGCGTGCCTGTGCCTAGCTTGTGCGTGTTGGAGTAGAAGACAACTTTCACGCCGTGCTCGATGCGATAAAAGCGATGATAGAGATACGTCGCGAGCCAATGTACGTCGCTGCGAGGATCACCATTGTAGGGATCGCGTACCGTGTCTTGGTCGGGGCTGTTGCCTAGCAGCGTGACTTCCGTCCAGTCGCGATCAAGCGGATAGCCCTCATTCTTCGCCGTTTCGGTCACATCTAGCGTATCGGTGTAATCGTCCCCGATCTGTACCTTCAATCGTCCGTAAATGCCTTCGCGTTCGCCCATCGTTACCTGATTGACGCGCCCATCTTTGCACGACCGATAGCGCAAGCCGTAGCGATTGGACGGCAAGGAGGCGACCTTGGCGCCCATGCCAAAATTCGCGTCCAAGCTCTTCTGCTTGCCGATTGAAGCCGCGAGATCGCACATGCCGTAAAGTTGCTGTGCATCCATGCCCGGGCCGGTGTTCCAGATCGCGAGTTTGGAAACGCCGTTGAACTCTTTAGCTCTGATCTCGACGCGACGCATTCCTTCGGGCGCCAACGATGCCGCTTCAATCGCGTTCATCATCAACTCGCGGATCATCATCGTCTTGGGGCAACGCTCAATCGTCGTCGCCACCAAGAATTCGGCGTCATCAATCTGGATCGGCGTCACCGCCCCGCTATTCGCACTCATGCGTTTCCTCTCGTCACGCGGGTCTAAAGGCGAAATCCGCCGCTCGGTCGCCCGCGTGGCGAGTCGAACTTGCTCTCCACTGCCGACACGGCTTCGCGGAGCGCCTTGATGATCTTTTTCACTTCGGCTTCGTCGTATTCGTAGATTTGGCGATTGGAGAGATTGCCGATGCGGGAGATCGCTTCGATGGCCTTGTTCGTGCGGGCCTCGGCAAGTTCGCGAAATTTCGCCCGCTTTTCGCTCTCAGCCGGCCTCCCCGGTGTCGTGCCGTCCATAGATTTCCTCGCGATCATAGCAAATCGTCCATTAGGCAGATAATGCACGCCGACTATGGTGTCAATATATCGCCGAATATTCGGCGAATAAACCGTCACGGACCGGGAATCTGGCGCAAGTGATTCGACTAATAGTCACCGGATAAACGCCGCAATGAAATGGAGCGGGAGAGAAAGAGAGGGAAAGTCATCGAAACAGGCCGAAATAGGTCGAAACGGATTGACATGATATGAAAACTGGTCGTAAAGGAGCGTAACGGCCACTTTGGGCCTGTTACGGAGGCGTTTCGATGACTGACGGGGTATTCCTTTCGACCACCACATTGGCATCACTCCCGGCTCAAGTGCGGGAAGCAGTGATGTCGGCGCTGATGGCGCCGGTAGGCCAATCATCGGCCCATGAGGGCGCGGAAGAGTTCGATGCCGAGTTTGACTCTTTGGCTTCGCTGTATCCGCCGAAGATGCGGGAGTTCATGCAGGGCGTAGGGTCGAAGTCGGAAGCGTTGCTCCTCGAAATCGCCAAGGGCAGCGCGGACTGGCGTCACCTGATGGACATCGCCGGTCACGAGAAGTGGCAACAGCTAAGCGGCTTCCTCGCCGGACTGACGAAACGAGTGCGAACGGTGACCGGCGACGCAAACGCCACCTTCTGGGGCACGCGAAAGGGGCCGACGATTGAAGATGACGTGAACGGTACCTGGAACAACGATACGCTGTTGGTTCATCCCGTCACGCTGAAGTCGCTGCGTCGTCATTTCGGCTTGGATTGATCCAAGCACGCAGGCGGCTCGCACGATTTCCAACCCTAAGAGTCAAGGAAGAGGCATGTCGAAATTTACCCACGACCAACTCAAAGCGATGCTGCCAGCGCAGCGGATCAAGCTCTACGAGAATGCAAGCCGGTTGGCGCGCACCCCGGATGGCGCAGCGACGAAGTTGCAGATCGAGCAATCCGGTTTGCTCTACCAGTGGGATTCCGCGCTCACGATGGATGATCCCACCACCATCAAGATGATGGATGTCATCTTCTCCGAAGAGGGGCGCAAGGCAGCGTTGGCGTCAACGGAACGAGGAGAGCCCGCGCTGGCGGACATCGATCCAATCTTACAGAGCGTGCTTGGGGCCGAATATCGCTCGAAGAACTATGCGACCGTAACCGCTGGCAAGCTCGTCGGAATTTTGATGCGTCAACTCGGCTATGTGAACGCTGGCAAAAAGGGCATGCCGCCAGAGTGTGTGGCGCAAACTGCTGAAACGTGGCGCCTTCGTTCGGCTGAATCGTAAACTACACGACGAATGCCGCCGCCGCGCTCTCAGGCGTCCTTGTGTTTTTCGATGTAGGGACGCAACGCGGTTTCAAGTCGCTTCATCGCATCCAGCATATCTTCTTGAATGTCGGGCCATTCTTCGACGGGCGAACGATAGCCGCCTCCTTCGATGTCAAAGGAAATTCGCGAAGCCCGGCGATGGTCAAGGCGTTCCCAATTCAACGCGCCGCCAAAGCTCACTTCAATCTCGCCCTGACGTGCCTGGAGATCATCGAATATCCGCTTGTTCTCTTCAGCATTGCTGCGGTCGATGTAGAGTTCAACGCGCCCCGAGTCCTGCCACACGACGTAATTCAGCGAGAGGTGGGGAACCCCAGAGCTTGCGCCGGTGTATCCCCGATCATTTGCTGAAATGCGGGCATTGATTGGGGAGCGGCCCTTCCCGCGCTCCAACAACGCCTCCCACCAAGCGCGACGCAACCTATGCCGTTCGGCGTCTTCGCGCTTGTCTGCGGCAACGCTCTTTATCTCCGCCGTGGGGCCGACAATGAGCGTGAACAACGGCGCCGCCGCCGAATCTGAATCCGCGACTTTGACCCGCACTGCTTCGACTTTGACCATATAGAAGGAAGCCGAACTAGACTCGTTCAACCAAGCCATTGCACCTATGTGTTCGGGTCTCGGGTCAGACACAATCCAAACGGCAGTTTCAGCGCCCAGATGGGAGAGGTAGGTTATGACCTTTCCCAAGTGATCGTGATTGCTGCGCTCTAGCTGATTTTCAATAACGACCTTTCGCCCCGACTCGTCTTCGGCCACCAAGTCGCAAGAGAACGAACCCGCCCTATGCTCACGCCCTGAAACCGTGAGGCTAAGTCCCGTTGCCTCGTTCAAGAGTTCGATGTTGTGTTCAAGCCATTGCGTGAAATCGTGCGCTTCATGCTTCCACACTTCACGCAGATCAACGCGAACAAGCCGCCCGATTGAATCGTTCATAGCCCAACTTGGCCCCGCTGATACATTTCAAGCCCGTGCCAAATGATGTAGAGACCGGCCCCGGCGACGAACAGTCGAAACTGCCAAGTCGCGTGCTTTGCCGCCTTTGCCGCGTTGTCGTACATAGCCTTGCTGATGCCTTGCATCTGAGGCCCCCGCTCAGCGGGATTGGGAAGGGCCACCCCAGCGCCGCGACCGACCTGTAAGAGGTTGATGTTGGCGAAGAGCGTGGCGTTTCGCAGGAGGATGTTGCGGCTTCCACAGTAGAAACTCGCGACCCAGCACGCCGCCGCCAAAGCAAGGGGAATGAGGCCCAGCGCCCATCCGGCGTCACGGGTTTGCGTCAGCGCGAAGCCAAGCGCTGCGCCCGTCGCCGCCAACATGAAGTAGGTGTATTTGTCCTGAGCGGCGGCGATTGTCCGAAACAGTTCTAACTCTGTGTCGTCAGGCATCTTGTATTGAGTCATCCGGGCGCTCCTGATTCGCCCGGCAACTCTACATCACGACGCCTTCTCATCCGGACTCTCCGCTTTGGCTTATCGGCGCGATGTTCAATTCATCGGGTTCATATGCGGAGATTGAATCACGCGCGCATCGTCATATCGATGATACGTACCTTCGTCAGTGTGCTCTCCGGCGTGCCCGCCGCGTTCATGGCGCCGATCCCATCAAGCAGATGCCGCCACTGCTTCAGCACGGCTCGCGACAATGTCGCGGTAGCGGTGCAGCTCTTGAGCGTTCACAGCGTCCTCAAGTGCGGCCGCAGTATCACGAACCTGGCTGCGCACTGAACCTGCAAGTTCGCCCACACGCCTGCGAACAAACGCGCCGCCCAGACCCGTATCGGATGCGAATTGCGTCCAGGGCGGAGTCTTCAGATCTTCGATGGTCGCCAGCCCGGCAATCTTCATCGCCAATTTCTGCGATACCTCTGGATACGCGATCGTACACATGAGGTCGTAGAGCGGCGCCAGCACTGTGCCGTCAGGCCCATAGAGCAGCGAGTAGTTCTTTCCGTGCGCGTCGGCATTGCCAACGATCAGATTGAAGATCGCGGCGTCGAGCAGCTTCAACACTTCGAGCGCCGGCCGGGAGGCAGCCTCACGCAGCAATTGGAAGCCAACCTTGAAGGTTGGCCCGCCCTCGGCCGCATACTTAAGTTCAGGCGGAATGCCGAGTGCCTGGCAGAAGTCCTCCTGATGCAGTCGGCGCGCAACACCAGCGGCGCTGATCTCACGATCATAGCGTTCGACGAGCAGGAACGGGCGGTCCTTGACCGAGCGTGCCTCGACTCCGGCGACCGACAGGCCGATCGCTGACGCAAGGCGCATGGCGAAGGCTTCATTCGCCGTCGTCGCCGGAAACCGTGTCATCGGCGGCTTCAAGATATGCGTGGTGGGTTGGCCCGGCGCGGGCAGTGCAACCGCGCCGTCCACCAGGACGACGGGAATTTTCGATTGCGCGCCGGCGAGCGAAAGCCGCAAGCCTTCGTCACCGGCAAGGAAAGGCCGCGTTGGTAGTGTATCGAGCATGGCGACGAGCGCGTTGTCGCCGAGCGGTTCGCGCGCGACTGCGCCGTCGTAGGCGGGCGGCGTCTCGCCTTCCGGCCACAAGGTCAGCGCGCCGGCGACATCGCCGCCGAGCGCTTGCAGAAACGCGAAGTCGTTGCCCTTGGAGATGCCGAGCGCGCGCGCCACGGCGTCGCGTTGCGCCTCTTCCGGGAGCAGACCGGCAAAGAAGGGGCGCGTGCGTCGGCGATCGAATGGCTCGTCCTGCTTGGGCAGCGATCGCGAGAGAGCTGGTTGGTTTTCATCCGCCAACCAGTCCGGCGCATAGACGAAGGTGGTGTCGCCATGTTCGTCGAGCCGCAATGTCCCGACGATCGCCTCGTTCCACCAGACCGAGAGGGCGCTTTTCATCCGTGCGCGCCGGGGCGTGCGGCTGGCGTATTGATGCTGAGGTCGCAGCCAAGCGCGTCCAGCACGGCGAGCGCTTTGCCAAGTTGGGCCGTTGGCTTGCCGGCTTCGAGGTCCACGATGAAGCGGAGCCCCACCCCGGCCGCGCCTGCGAGCTCGTCCTGGCGCAGCCCAAGGGCGCGGCGGGCGTTGCGGACGGTTTCTCCAAACTGGTTCGGTGTCATGACTGATCTTTCCCGCTCGGGAATATGAGATTCCTCCTCCCCTTATCAAGTGAAATCTTTACCGAACGGGAAAAATTGTATGAGACGAGGGTAAACCCCTACGTTTCTTCCCGATCGGGAATATCCAGGCGGCCTGGAGCGGCGTCGATCTGTCCAGAAACCAAGGCGCGGACCAGCGCCTCCGGCCGGGATGCGACCCCAAGCCGACGCTTGGCCCGCTCAAGGTGGCGGCGGACCGTCGGCAGACGAAGATCCAGCGCCGCGCCGATCTCCGCGTCGCCGAGCCCTCGGCCGTAAAGGTTAAGGCAGGTGCGTTCGCGGTCGGAAAGTTGCGGCGCCATTCCGCGCCCGTCCGATAGCCTTGCAAGCCGACAAACGTGTTCATGCGCAATCACGCTGATCCTGCGCGACACCTTGCACGATAGGGGCGGAATATCGTTGTGCTCGGACGCAAAGAAGCAAGCGGCGCGGACATGGATGCTGGAATGCACCGGCACCGCGTAGCCGTGGCCCACATGAAACGCCTTGGCTTCTTCCATCATCCGCAATTGTTTTGGCGACATGCCGGCGCGCACGATCGGATCACCCCAAGTGAATGGCTCTGACGTCCGATGGGCGCGACTGATAATCGGATCGATGCTGGAATATCCGCTGTCGTTGTAGCGACGGCGCCATTCCGAGGGGTAGTTGGTTAAAAATATTCGAGTGTCCGAGGCCTCGGGGGAGGCGCCGCAGAGATATGATGCGTGCGGAAATCCCACGCTGCGCGCGGCTTCAAACAGCGCACCCGCAACATGATCCACAGTCTCTGCGCTTTCACACAGCGCATAGAACTCGGCAATGACGCCCAGCGTATCCATGCCCACCCGTGGGGCCTGTGCGAATCAGAGCGTCCGTACAGGCCACGTCCCTAGGGTTGTAATACGTGATGAGTCACACGTTGGATCAAGTGATCTCAAACGCGCTCCAATTTTCTCCTCGGGGTCATTGGTGACTTGTCACCAACGAATATGGTTACTTTTCCTGCCCCGACGAACGCGTCGCATTCGTTAACTGCCGGGCAGTTGAAAGGTCTCGCGGGAAGCTGAAGGTCCGCGTGTGATCGCCCCTCATTCCTCTGCGCAAGGGCGCAGAATGGGAGGGGGCGATGGGCTGGCGTATCGCGATCGCGCTGATCTTGATGATCGTAGGCTTCACCGCCGCGACGCAATTCATCGCGCACGTGTTCGCATATCAAGCCGCACTCGGCGCGCCGTTCCTGACGATCGGCGAGACGCGCATCTATGCGCCGTGGTCAGTCGCTGCCTGGGATGCGCGCTGGGCCGAGCGCTTTACACGGCCATTCGCCATCTCACGCCTCATCACTTTTGGGGGTGTCGCTGTCGCGGCGCTGGTCGCGGCGAGCGCGCTGGTAAAGTCGCGCGTCCTCAAACCGTTCGGCGCCACCGCCTGGGGCGGCTTCGATGATTGTGAAGCTGCCGGATTGTTCGCGGCGCAAGGGACCGTACTCGGAAAGTTCGCAGGCGAGATTCTTTGTTTCGATGGGCCTGAGCACCAATTGCTCGTCGGCGCTTCACGATCCGGCAAAGGCCGCGGCCATGTCGTGCCGACGCTGCTGACCTGGCCGCGCTCGGCGCTAGTGCTCGATGTGAAGGGCGAACTCGCCGACGGCGATCCGCGTGTCGGCTTTCCGGGCACCGCCGGTTTTCGCGAGACGATTGGTCCGGTGTTGCGTTTCGCGCCCACGCGCGGGGAATCGATCGCCTTCAACCCACTCTTCGAGGTGCGTCTCGGCGCCGATGAAGTGCGCGACGTTCAGAACATCGTCGAGATCATTGTCGATCCCGCCGGCGATGGGCGCCATCAAGACTTCTGGGACCGCTCCGCCAAGCAGGTGATCGTCGGGCTGATCCTGCACGTCCTCTATGCCGAGCCACCGTCGCGAAAGAACCTGGCGACCGTGCGCGAGAAGCTGCGCGATCTGCAGAACACGGCCAACGAGATGCGCACGACGCTGCATCGGCGCAATCCGGCGACGAACATGCCGGAGGTGCATCCTGAAGTCCTGCACGCCGCAGAGAGCTTTCTCGCGGGCGAGGAGCGCTTGCAATCGGGTGTCAAGGCGACGGCGGAGAGTTTCTTCGGTCTGTTCGCCGATCCGATCGTGGCGGCGAAGACGGCGACTTCCGACTTTCGCGTCGGCGATCTGATGTGCGGCGCAAAGCCGGTGACGCTCTTTCTTCAACCGCCGCCGTCGGACGCGCAACGCCTAATGCCCTTGATGCGGCTGATCCTGAACCAGATTGCGCGCGCGCTCATGGAAAAGCAGACGCAAGACGCGCAAGGGCGCGAGAAAAAGCATTCCTTACTGCTCGTCCTCGACGAATTTCCCCAGCTCGGCCGAATGCCGTTTTTCGAGACGGCAATGGGCGCGATGGCGGGCTATGGGCTCAAATCCTACCTCGTCTGCCAGAGTCTCAATCACATCACCCGCGCCTATGGCCGCGACAACGTCATTCTCGACAATTGTCATATCGTGACCGCGTTCGCCGCCGCGGACATGGACACAGCGAAGGCGCTCGCGGCGATGGCCGGCGAAGTCTGGGAAATGCGTCCCCAAGAATCGGTGGATCGGCCGCGCGCGCTGCTCTTTGCGCGGGGTTCGACAACGATGCGCGAAGAGCGGCGGCCCTTGATGTTACCGGGCGATGTCCGCGCGCTCCCGCGCGACGAGCAATTGACCTTCATCTCCGGGTCAAAGCCGATCCGGTCGCGCAAGCTGCGCTTTGATCGCGAAGCGATCTTCCAAAGTCGGCTCCGGCCAAGCGCCGGAACCAAGCTCCCGCTCACGACGGCGCACGACTGGGTCCTCGTCTCGCCGCTTGGGCGGCTTGTCACCGACAAGAAGGGCGCAACGCGCGTGCAGACGCCGCCGGCAGGTCAAGCCGATCTCTTTGGGCATTTGAGCACTTCCGAACGCGCGTCGGCGGGGCTTCACCAGTCGCCGCCTGATGCGCCGCGCCAGCAAGCAACGGGGATCTGAGCGATGGCGCGCAAGATCACCATCTACATGCCAGGCGACCTGGAAGATCGTATTGGCGACATCGCTACGCGCCAAGGTAGATCCGTCTCCAGCATCATCGTGGAGGCGGTGCAGGCGCGCTATGGGCGCAAGGACGGCGATCAGATTGATCCGGCGCTGCGTCAGGTGGCGCGCATGGAAGCGCGGCTCGACAAGGCGATCCGCGACAACATCATGGTCAAGGAGGCGCTGCTCCTCTTTGTCCGCGTCTGGCTCGAACACAATCCTCCGCTCGACGAACATCTTGAGGAAAGCGCCGCCGCGAGCGCGGCTGCGCGTTTCGAGCGTTTCCTGGATTTCATCGCTCAGGCAATCAGTTCTGGACGCTCCTTGGCGATCTTTGAGCCCGCCAGTACCTCGTCGTCGAATGGCGCCCTGGAAGAGGTTGCGTCATGAGCGTGCGCACGATCGGTCTCGCGCGCCGCCGCTCCGCAATCGAGCGGGCCTTGGGCGAGGGCGTCGCCGCCGCGCTCGCGCGGGCCGACGTGGTCGAGGCCATGATCAATGCCGATGGCGCGCTGTGGCTCGACGCGGTTGGCGAGGGGCTGGTCAACACCGGCATTGTCTTGAGCGCGCATGACCGCGAAGCGGCGATCCGCCTGCTGGCGCATGAGGCCGGCGAAACTGTCGGTGAAGATCGCCCGACGCTTGCAACAATCCTTCCCGACACGGCGGCGCGCGTGCAGGCGGTGCTGCCGCCGCTGAGCGCAGCGCCGATCCTGGTTATCCGCAAACGTCCAGATGTGATTTTCCGTCTGGACGATTATGTCGCTGGGGGCATCGCGACCGCACTGCAAGCGGAGCGTCTGCGCCAAGCGGTTGCGGAACGGCGCAACATCGTTGTCGCCGGTGGGACGGGCTCAGGTAAGACGACGCTGCTCAATGCGCTGCTGGCCGAACGGGCCTTCTCGGATGCCCGCGTCGTCATTCTGGAAGACACGGCCGAACTCCAATGCGCGAGCGCGAATGTGGTGCAGCTTCTAACCAAGCGCACCGATCCTCCCGTCACCATGCGCGACCTTGTACAAACAACTCTCCGGCTTCGCCCTGACCGCGTTGTCGTCGGCGAGGTGCGCGATGGTGCAGCACTCGAAGTGCTCAAGGCATGGAATACTGGCCATCCGGGCGGCCTTCTGACGCTGCACGCCAATTCCGCGGCCGACGCGCTCACGCGGCTCGAAGATCTCTGTCTTGAGAACATGGCGGCCTCGCCAAAGCGTTTGATCGCAAGCGCAGTCGATCTCGTTGTCTTCATCACGCGCCGCGAGGGCGGGCGCGTACTCACCGAGATCGTGAGCGTCAACGGCCTTCGCGGGGAATCCTATGTCTTGGAGTAACAGCATGCAGCGCGCAGAAATCGCCAAAGTACCGAAGGTCGTCGCTATCGCCCTTGCTCTCGCGGCGCTTGCCGCGCCCGCCTACGCGGCAGGCTCGGGCATGCCGTGGGAAGGTCCGCTGCAGCAGATCGTCGATTCCATCACCGGGCCGGTGGCGCGCGCTGCGGCTGTCATCGCAATCGTGATTGCCGGCATCACGATCATCTTCTCGGAAGGGGGCGGCGGGGTGCGCAAGCTCGCTTTCGTCGGGCTGGGCATCGCGATCATGTTCGCGGCCGTCAGCTTCTTCATGGACTTCTTCGGCTTCGCCGGCGGTGCGGTGCTGTGATGGAGGATGAGCCAGAAGGCTATCGCGTGCCGCTGCGCACTAGCCTGACCCGGCCTATCCTGCTCGGCGGCGTGCCGCGTGCTTTCGCGATTCTTAACGCGACGATCGGCGCCGCCATCGGTTTTGGCCTGCAACAGCCATTGATCGGCTTGCCGCTCTGGGCGATCGCGCAGGGCGCGGCGGCTTGGGCCGCATCGCGCGATCCCTGGTTCCTCGACACCTGGCCTCGGCATCTCGCCAAGCCAAGC
>CXWL01010968.1_pt1 | contig 82721 bp, 66 predicted proteins | sample 590931 | NCBI WGS metagenome assembly CXWL01 (sample SAMEA3498368, study PRJEB10139) | groundwater metagenome | biome: water well; material: biofilm material | place: Germany | collected 2015-04-27
GAAGACCCGCGGGCCACGACGTTCGGTTTCGGAGTGCCGTTGCGGGCACGTGCCACCAGCCCGGCCGCTGCCCCGGAGGGTGGCGATCTCGGGGCCGCCCTCGCACGCCTCGCCCGGGACGCCGCTCGCACTGCCGCGGAGGGGTTCGATGACTGAGCCGCTCTACGCCTCCTGGGCGCCCGTGTTCGAAGTGAACGGCACGGTCCGTGGCGAGCTCGCCCGGGACCTGCGCGAGCTGTCGGTCGACGAGGGCACCGACGGGCTCAAGAAGCTCGTGGCCCGCTTCCGCGCCTTCGGCCCCCACGAGAACGCCGCCGAGGAGCGGCTGCTCTATCTCGAGGGGGAGCCCTTCGATTTCGGGGTCGATCTCGCCGTCTCGCTGGGGCCGCCGGGGGTGGCGCGCCGGGTGTTCGCGGGCAAGGTCTCGGCGCTCGAGGCGTCCTTCGCCGTCCAGCGCGAGCACGAGGTGGTGGTCTTCGCCGAGGACCGGCTGATGGATCTGCGCATGACCCGCCGTTTCCGCACCTACCGCGAGTCCACCGACGCCGAGATCGCCGAGTCGATCGCCGGCGAGCACGGCCTCGCGGCCCAGGTCGATGCCCCCGGCCCGCGCTACGACCTCGTCCAGCAGTGGAATCAGAGCGACCTGGCCTTCCTGCGCGAGCGCGCCCGGCTGCTCCAGGCCGAGCTGTGGCTGGCGGACGACACCCTCCACTTCGTGGCCCGCGAGCGGCGCACGGCCACCGCGCTGACCCTGGTGCGCGGCAACGACCTCCTTTCCGTGGAGCTGCGGGCAGACCTCGCCCACCAGCGCACCGCCGTGCGGGTGTCCGGCTACGACGCGGCGGATCGCGCCGCGATCGACGAGGAGGCCGGCGCCGACACGATCGACGCCGAGATCGCCCCGGGCGGCCTGACCGGCCCGGCGGTGCTCGATCGGGCCTTTGGCGCGCGGGTCAGCCACCGGGTGCGCGAGGTGCCCCTCACCTCGCCCGAGGCCGCCGACTGGGCGCGGGCCGAGATGCTGCGGCGGGCCCGGGGCTTCGTGCAGGTCTGTGCCGTCACCCGTGGCACGCCGGACCTGGTGGTCGGCAGCCGCCTCCGCCTGGAGCGGGTCGGAGCGCCGTTCACGGGCGATGGCTACACGGTGACCCGGGTGTGCCACAGCTACGACCTCGACGTGGGCCATCGCACGCGCTTCGAGGCCGAGCGGCCGACGCTCACCGGCCCGGGAGGTCCGTCGTGAGCTGCCCCGTCGTCGACGGCGCGGGGCCGCGGTACTTCGGCCTGTACCCGGCGATCGTGACCGATCTGGTGGACCCGGAGAACCTCGGGCGCGTCGAGGTCAAGCTGCCCTGGCTGGGCGAGGGCGCCGAGGCCGACGTGCGGGCCTGGGCCACCTTGGTCACGCCCTATGCCGGGGACGACCAGGGCTTCGAGTTCGTGCCCGAGAAGGACACCCAGGTGGTGGTCGGCTTCGAGGCCGGAAATCTGCGCCGGCCCTACGTGGTGGGTGCCGCCTGGAACGGTCGCGAGGCGCTGCCCGAGCGGCCCACGGCGCGGAACGACAAACGCCTGATCAAGACCCGTTCGGGCAGCCTGCTCGAGTTCGACGACCGGGCCGGGGCGCCCAAGATCACCGCCTCGACCGCCTCGGGCCACACCCTCGTGCTCGACGACGGCGCTTCCTCGATCACCCTACGCCACGCGAACGGCTCGTCCATCGTGTTGAACGCGGCCGGGCAGATCTCGATCACCGCCAACGCCACGGTGGAGGTCACCGCCTCGACCGTCAACGTCCACGCCCCGGTGGCGATCTTCGACGGCCTGGTCGTCTGCGAAACGATGATCGCCCGGTCCGGAGTGGTTTCGCCGGCCTACACCCCCGGCGCCGGGAACGTGTGGTGACGCCGTGAGTACCACCCCCCACCCGTGGCTGCTGCTCGCCCCCTGGTACCGCTGGGGCCAGCCCGGCGTGCCGGCCGCGGGCCGCGGCTCGGCGCCGGTGATCCAGAAGTACGCCGCGCCGAGCTTCGTGACGGAGCTCCTGAAGGAGCCCCAGCGTTCGCTCCTGTGGACCGCCGAGGACCAGGTGCACCGGGTCGAGGTCAAGAACCCGCGGCCGAAGTTCAGCCTGTCGGCCCTGGAACGGGTACCGACCGATCGCCGCAAGCTGTTCCTGGACATCCACAGCCGGTTCTATCTGGTCGTGGTCGAGCTGCACTGCGACCAGCCGGGCCTGCCCGCGGTCACCCGGGATCAGGTTGCCAGTGCCGGTTTCGTCGTCCGCCGGCGGGTGGCCCCGGCGGCGGGGAGTGTCAAGAAAGTCCTCGCCGAGTCCCTGGGCGAGGTCCAGGCGCTCGAGGCCCAGCTGGCCCACGCCCGCGGCTTCGGCCCGCGCCGGCGCAAGCGGCCGGGCGTCGTCGCGAGCGCCATCGTCTCCCGCTGCGAGGAGACGATCGTGGCCCTGGAAAGCGAGCTGGCGGCGAAACGCACCGCGCTGCGCGAGCTGGCCGCGGCCCACGGGGTGAGCGTCGCGCTCGAGGGCTGGGTACCCGGCGAGCACGCCGGCCTCGGGGCCTGGCAGGCGGTACCGGAGACGCCGGAGAAAGCGCTCGGCGAGCGGACCTACCCGCTCTACCCCCTGATTCCCGACCCGGCCGACACCGCCCACTCGGCGCGGGGGCGCACGCTCTACTTCGGCGTCGTGCCCACCGGCCCGGGGGACCTCGACGAACAGGGCAGTCCCCGCTTCGACGACCGCTCGCTGTACGAGATCCGCTGCTTCGTCCGCCGTCGCAAGCCGGGCCGGCCCGAGTGCCCCGGCGACTATGTCTGGAGCCGGCCGACCGAGAGCTACCAGCTCGCTCCGGCGAGCGATCTCGAAGGCACCAGCCACAAACCGGTCACCTTCACCCTGCCGGACCTCCACGACCTCGAGGCCCAGGCGGCGGCCAACCCCGCGGGTTTCGGCGCCGGAGTGCGCATGGTGGCGCCGCCCAACTCGACACTCAATCCCGATCCCAACGACCCGAGCCAGGGCTCCCGCGGGACGCTGCCGCAGATCTGCTCGTTCTCGATCCCCCTGATCACGATCATCGCGACCTTCGTGCTCAAGATCTTCCTGCCGGTCGTGGTGTTCGCCTTCGGGCTGTGGTGGATGCTGAAGCTGAAGCTGTGCATCCTGCCCTCGTTCGAGATGGACGCGGGGCTGGCCTTCGAGCTGGACGTTCAACCGCCCTCCGTGGACATCTCCGCGAGTCTGGAGGTCAAGGTCGACGGCGCCCTCGGGTTCAACCTGGGAGCCGACGGCCTGGCAGCGATCCAGGCCAGTCCCGCGGCCGATCCGCCCGGTCTCGACCCCAACCAGCGCGCCGCTCTTGCTCTCGAAATGGGCGCCGACCAACGCGCCGCGGCGCCGCCGGATCTGGCCGCGGAGCTCCCGCCCGCCGATCCCGACTATCCGGCTCCCAGGGTTCCGCTGCCCGCGGCGTCGGCGGGGCTCCAGTACTACCCCCGCGTGGAGGTGCCGGCATGAAGACCACCGACGTGCTCGGGCGCGGCCTCGCCTTTCCCGTCCGGCCCAGTGAGCGGACGCGCGAGTTGCCGGTCGCGATCGGGGCCGAAAAGGTGCGCCAGGCGATCCTCCTGGTGCTCGAAACCGAGCCCGGCGAGCGGGTGATGCGGCCCTCCTTCGGCTGCGGTCTGCGGCGCTATCTGGCCAAGCCCAACACCACTGCCACCCGGGCGCTGCTGCAGCGCGACGTGGAGCTGGCCCTGGCCACCTGGGAGCCGCGCATTCGCCTGCAATCCGTGCGCGTGGAGCCGGGGGAGGACCCGTCCCTCGTCACCATCGCCATCGACTACCTCCACGCCCGCGACGGCAGTCCGGGCAACCTGGTCTATCCCTTCTACCTGGAGCAGTGACCATGGCGCTCGGCCGACCCATTCTCGACGACCGCTCCTACGACGAGCTCCGTGAAGAGCTGGTCCGCCGCATCCCGGTCTACGCGCCGGAGTGGACCGACCACAACCCGGCGGACCCGGGGATCACGCTCCTCGAGCTGTTCGCCTTCCTCGGCGAGAACCTGCTGTTTCGGTTCAACCAGATCCCGGAGACCACCCGGCTCGAGTTCCTGGACCTGCTCGACGTGCCCCAGCGGCCGGCCCTGGCGGCCCGCGCCCTCGTTACTCTGACCGCCGAGGTGGCCACCCTGGTGCCCCAGGGCACCGAGCTCAAGGCCGGAGCGCTGTCTTTCGAATCGACCGTCGAGGCCCGCGCCTTGCCCGTCACGGCCATCGCCGTGGCCAAGGCGATCACCGCGGCGCCGAATCCGGACGATCCGGCCGAGGCCGAGCTGTTCGCCTTCTTCCAGTCCACCGTGGACGCGGTGGGCGGCCTGGCGGCGGACGAGGAGGCCGCTCCCTACACCCCCCTCCGCGTCCCCACCGCGGCCGGTCAGCCGCCGGTGGACTTCGACGCCACGGTGGACGGGGCGTTGTGGGTCGCCCTCGTAGCCGCGGACGACGCCACGGATCTCAACGCTCTGCGGGCGAGTCTGCTGGCGCCCCACGACGGCCCCTACCGGCTGAACCTCGGCTTCGTGCCCGATCTCGCGGCCCGGCCCGCGGCGGAAACTCCGCCGTGCCCCGGCGAAGGCGCTCCGGCCGGGGTGCAGCCGGTCGAGTGGCAGATCTCGACCGGTCGCCTCGATACCGGTGGCCGGCCGATCTACCGGCCCCTGGCGGTCGAGGGCGACTCCACCGCCGGGCTGTCCCGAGAGGGCATCGTGCGGCTGGTCCTGCCCCGGCTGATCCTGCCGCCGACGCCCGAAAGCGACCCGTTCTCGGCCTTTCCCCTGGCCGATCCCGAAGCGGCGGGCACCGGCGAGCTGCCGCCGCCCCTGGACGAGGAAACCGACCCGCGGGTGCTGTTCTGGCTGCGCGCCTTCCGGTTGGACGGCAGTCGATTCGGCCGCGTGACGTGGCTCGGGGCGAACGCCGTGGCCGTCGAGCAGACCCGCAGCGCCCGCGTCGAGTTCCTGGGCACCGGCAACGGCCAACCCGGGCAGGAGTTCCCGCTGATCCACCGGCCCGTGATCGCGAGCAGCCTGGGGGTCGAAAGCGAGGGCCCGAGCGGCTGGAGTCCGTGGGTGGAGGTCGACGGCTTCCACTCGAGCGACGACGAGAGCCGCCACTTCAGCGTCGACGCCGAGGCCGGCCGGGTGCGCTTCGGCAACGGGCTCCAGGGTCGTGCGCCCCAGATCGGCGAGCGGCTGCGGGCCCGCGCCTACCGCTGGGGGGGCGGCCGGGCCGGCAACGTGGCCGCCGGGGCCATCACCAAGGTCACCGGCTTGGCCGGCGTCAAGGCCGAGAACCCGCTGCCGGCCTGGGGCGGCGCCGACAAGGAGACGCTCGAGGCGGCCCTCGAGCGCATTCCGGGCGAGCTGCGGCGGCGCGACCGGGCGGTCACCCGCGGCGATTTTCGGGAGCTGGCCCTGGCCACCCCGGGCGGCGCCGTGGGCCGTGCCGACTGCCTACCGCACTTCCACCCGCCGACCCGCCGGTCCGACGCCGCGGGAGTGGTCACGGTGGTCGTGTGGCCGCAAGAGGACGCCGCCCATCCGAGCGCCCCCACGCCCGACCGCCGCCTGCTGGCCGCCGTCTGCGCGTTCCTGGACGCCCGGCGACTGGTCACGACGGAGCTCTACGTGGTGCCTCCGACCTACCGCAAAGTGGCGGTCGCCGTCGGTCTCGTGGCGAAACCCGGCCACGGTATCGAAGCTCTGCGGCGATGGGTCGAGCAGGTGCTCCGCCAGTACCTCTCGCCCCTGCCGCCCTTCGGCCCCGAGGGCCAGGGCTGGCCCCTCGGCCGCCGTGTCCACGGCCCGGAGCTCGAGGCCGCGGCGCTCCAGGTGGAAGGCGTCGAGTACCTCGAAGGCCTGCGGGTGGCGGGCTGGAACGCGGTCTCGGCGAGCTGGGTGGAGGGCACCGTGGAGCTGGCCTTGGACGAGGTGCCCGAGCTGGTCGAAATCACCGTCACGGACGGCCCGCCCGCCGTACCCGGCCAGGCCCTCGGACCGGTGCCCCCGGCCAAGACCCCGGTGCCCCTGCCGGTGCTGCGGGAGGAATGCTGACATGGCCCTGCCGCGCCCCTTCGCGCTGGTGCACACCGCCGACCAGTGGTGCCGGGCGGCCCACGAGGCCACCGCCCTCGAGCGCCGGACGGGAGGGGTGCGCCTGGCGGGGGAGCCGGAGGCCGACTCGCCGGCCCTCGAGATCCCGCTGCCGATCCCGGCGGGACTGGCCTTCGACCCCTGGTGCCGGCTGTTCCACGGTGTGCCGGCGGAAGGCCGGATCGAGCGCCTCCTGGGCGGTGCCGGGCTCGGCGACCCGTTCCAGGCGCGGGACGAGCAGCCCGAGCCCCTCGATGTCTTCGAGCTGCCCGATCCCAGCCTGGGCGACTTCGTTGCCAAGCTCGTCGGCGGACCGCTCGCCGAGCCCCGAGGGCTCGCCATCGACGACGACGGCCGGCTGTTCGTGGCCGAGACCGGCGCCGCGCGGCTCCTGGTCTACGACCTCGTCGACCGCCGCCTGCTGCGCCACGTGCCCTTCCCTGAACGGCCCGTGGACGTGGCCACTGATGGCGAAACGGTGTGGGTGGCCCTCGCTGGCTCCACCGACCTCGCCCGGCTCTCCGCACGCGGCGAGCCCCGACGAATCGCCCTGCCCGCGGGGGTAGGCCCGGTGGACCGCCTCGCCGTCTCACCCAGCTCCGACTCTTTGTTCCTCCTCGAAGACGCCGGCACCCCCGCGGCCCGGGTCGTCCCCTTCGAGCGCCCCGCCGACGCCTGGGCGGTGCCCTTCGCCACGGACCTGGAATTCACCGAGGACGGCGTGCTGGTGGTGGCGCGGCGGCCGGGCGAGGACTTCCTGCGCTTCGATCCGGCCACCGGCGAGCCCGACGACCTGCCGCGGCTGAAGGCGCGGGGCTACGACGGCGCGGGCATCGTGCGCACGCCGGCCGGGGCCATCGGATTCTGGACGGTGAGCGGGTTCCGCCAGGCCGTGGCCGCCCGCATCCGGTATCGGACCCGCGGCCGGGTGGTCACCCTGCGCCTCGACTCGGGCGACTACCAGACGGCCTGGGGCCGGCTGTTCCTCGATGCCTGCCTGCCCGCCGACACCGACGTCCGGGTCTTCGCGATCACCGCCGACGAGGTCGACGAGGACGAGCCGCTGCTTCCCCGCACCCCGCCCGAATCGGGCTGCCCGGGGCCCTTCGCCGGAACCTCGCCGCCGATGCCGCCCGCGCGCCTGGCCGCCGTGGCGGACGCCGATCACCGGCCGCTCCATCGTCGGGCAGGGGGTCGCGAGCTGCCCTGGGGGCCGGCGCTCGACGGCGCTTTGGCGGCCTTCGAAACCTACGAGGCGCCGGTGTTCGCACCGCCCGGGCGCTTCCTGTGGGTCTCCCTGGTGCTCACCGGCAAGGGCCGCTCGACCCCGCGGGTCAAGAGCCTGCGGGTCGAGAAGCCGGGCCACGAGCTGCTCCGCCGGCTGCCCAAGGTCTACTCGCGGGACGGCGCCGCGGCGGACTTCCTCCGTCGAGCCCTGGCCCCGGTGGACGGCGAGATCGGCGCGCTCGAGGCCAAGAGCTTCCTGCGCCGCGCTCTGGTCGACCCGCGGAGCGCTCCGGCCGAGGTGCTGCCCTGGCTGGCCTCGTTCCTGGGCCTGGTGCTCGACGATCGCTGGCCCCTCGTCGCGCGGCGCCGGCTGATCGAGGAGGCGGCCTGGCTGTTCCGGTTCCGCGGCACCGTGCCCGGGCTTGAGCGGTACCTCAATCTGTACCTCGAAGCCCAGAAGGGCGCCGGCATCGCGGCGCGGATCGTCGAACACTGGCGGCTGCGCGGACTGGGCGGCACGATCGTCGGCGAAGCCGCGGGCGCCCTGTCCTCCCAGGCCGTCCTCGGCGCCGGCTTCCGGGTGGGCGGCGCAGTGGGCCGGCCCGGCGAAGTGGCGCTGCCCGGCGGTGAGGATGGCATCGCGCTGCATGCCCACCGCTTCACCGTGGTTGTCCCCGCGGCGTTGACCGCCGAGGACGAGGCGGTGCTGCGCCACGTGCTCGACGTCCACCGTCCGGCCCATACCCTCTACGAGCTGTGCAGCGCGGACCACGGCCTGCGGGTCGGGGTCGGCCTGTACCTCGGCCTGTCGTCCACGGTCGGCCGCGGCGCCGGCTTCCGCCCCCTGATCGTGGGCGGCGGACGCCTGGGCACGGACCGCTTCCTCGGCCGCCCCCTCCCCGGCATCCGCCCCGAAAGCAGCCGCGCCGGCTTCGACGCGCGGGTGGGATGAGGCAGGCCATGGAGATCGCCGTGCACCGCCTCGAAGCCCGCTATCACCTGGCGTCGTCGCGCCCGGAGGTCAAGGCCCGGCTCGACCGCCTGCTGCCGGAGGCCTTCGAAACGGCCCTCGAGCTGGCCTGCGAGCTGGCGTTCGAGCGCGGGGGCGTGCCCACGGACGGCGAGCTGGTGATCCGCGAGCTCGCGGTCCCCGTGGTGCTGCGCCTGGCCGACGGCGACGCCCGATTGCTGGTCGCCTGGGCCGACGCGGTGGCCGCGGCGGTGGAGCAGGCCCTGGCGACGGGGGACGAGCGGCGGGTGGTGGCCTTCCGCGGCCGGCGCCCCGCCCTGGTGGCCTTCGCCGAGGACGTGGCCCGCGGGAGACGGGAGCGGATGTGGGCCTTCGCGCGGCTGGGTTTCGCGTCGGAGGACGCGGTGAGCTCGGAGGACGCGGCGGCGCTGGACCTGGCGAAAGCGCTCGCGGCGGCGCCCGAGATGTTGGTGCCGGTGCTGGAAGAGCTGGGTAAGGAGGGACTCCTGCCCGCATTGGTGGCTCGTTTCGAGCCCCCGTGGTGGCCCGAGCTGGCGGCGCGGGCGCTCGCGGCCTTGCAGCAGGGAGCCGCGATCGCAACGCTCGCCGAGCCGGTGGAACCCCGCACGCTGCCGCCCGCCGTGGCCGTGAGGCTGCGCGGTGCGCTCGGTCGTTCCCCCTTGGGCCGGGCCGCCGCGCAGGTGGCCGGCCCGGCCCGGCGGGCGCTGCAGGTGCTGGCGGTGGCCGCCGAGGACCCGAGGCTGCTGCGGGTGTTGGAGGGGGTGGAGGAGACGGACCCAAAGGACTGCAAGGACTGCAACGACTTGGGAATGGCGGTTCCCGAAGCGGCTGGCACCTCGCATGCCGCGAGCCGAAGAGACTCCGCAGCATCCGAGGTCCTTGCAGTCGATGCAGTCCTTGCCGTCCAATTCTCTTCCTCCTTCTCCGGTCTCCTCTTCCTTCTCCCGCTCGTCGAACCCTTCGACCTCGCCGGGCTCCTGCCCGACCGTCCGCTGCGTTGGAGCCTGCACCGGCTGGCCTTGGCGCTGGTGCCAGCCGATTCGGGCGACCCCGCCGTGCTGGCCTTCTGCGGCCTGGCGCCGGACGCTCCGCCGCCCTCGCTCGACGCTCCGCCGCCCTCCGAAGCCGAAACCGAAGGGCTCTCCGGCCTTGCCGCCGGCCTTGCGGGCTCTCTGGCCGAGCGGCTCGACGAGCCCGAGGCCACCCCGGAGCTGCTGGCTCGGGTGACCCGTCGGCGGGCGCGCATCGTGGCGGACCCGGGGTGGATCGAGGCTCATTTCTCCCTCGACGACGTGTCGGTGGAGCTGCGCCGGGCGGGTCTCGATCTCGACCCCGGCTTCCTGCCCTGGCTCGGGGCGGTGGTGAGGTTCGTCTATGGTTGAGCCCCTGCCCTTCGTGCTGCCCGCGGTGGCCGATCCGGCCGCTCGGCTGTCCTTCGAGACGGCGCTCGTGGCCGGTCGGCTGGCGGCGTTCCTGCGCCGAGTGCTGCCGGCCGACGAGAGCGGCGCCCTGGCCTCCGGGCTCGGCTTTCTCGAGCGCGCCTACCGGTCCGCCGCCGGGGACATGCCGGTGGAAACCTGGCGCGAGAGCGCCCTCGAGCGGGCGCCGGCGGGCGCGCCCCAGCCCCTCGACCGGCTGGCGGCGGCCTTCGGGCTCTCGCCCTTCGAGGTCGATTTCCTCCTCCTCGCGGGCCTGGCCGAGGAACACGAGGGCTTCGCCGACGTGCTGCGCGCGCTCCACCCGGCCGGCCGGCCGGCCCCTACGGTGGGCCTCGCGGCGCAGCTGTTCGCCCCGGGCGACGACCCGCGGCGGGAGGTTCGCCGGGTGCTCGAAACCGGCCCGGCGCGGCGGTTTGGGCTGTTCGAGCTCGACTCCGACGCGCCCTTCTTCGGTCGTACGCCGGTGCTCGCCGAGGCCCTGTGGCCGGCCCTCCTCGGTCTCGACCGGTGGCCCGCCCGGCTGGCTCCGGAGTCCGTTCCACCGGCTCGCCACGGCCTCGAGGAGTGGCTCGATTCGCCCGCCGCCCGGCGCGCGCGGGAGGTCCTGGCGTGCGCCGAGCCCGCCACGGTCTTGGTGACGGCGGAGGACCCGGAGGTGGCCTTCGAGCGGGCCGCGGCCCTGGCGGCGTGGGATGCGGAGGGTGAGCCCGCGGTCCGCCTACGGCTGCCCGCGGGAGTCCCCGATCCCGGGCTCGAGCGGCTGATCGGCCTCCATTGCATTCTCCGCGGGGCCGTTCCCGTGCTGCGGGCGGCCGACGCCGAGACCGGCCCGGCGCTCCTGCCGCGCTTCGAGGGGCACCCCGGGCCGGTGGTGGTGGCCGCCCGGGGCGGCGCCGCGCGGCTCGCCGGGAGCCGGCCGATCGTGCCCGTGCCCTGCGATCGCCTGGGCCCGCGGGACCTCGCCGCCCTGTGGTCCGCCGCCCTGCCGGCCCTCGCCGAGCACGCCGGGCTTCTCGCGGCGCGCTACCCGGTGGAGCCGGCGGAGGCGCGGGAGGTGGCCGCGGACCTGGCCCTCTTCGAGCGTCTGACGGGCGAGCGCCTGACCGGCCGGCCCGAGGACCTGCCGGCGGTGGCCGCGGCGGTGCGCGCCCGCTCCGGCCCGGTGGTGGGGGGCGCGGTCCAGCGGATCACCCCCACGGCGAGCTGGAGCCGGCTGGTCCTGCCCGCCGCAAGACATGCCCTGCTGCGCGAGATGGTCGACCGCCTGCTCCACCAGCGCCGCGTTCTCGACGATTGGGCTCTCCTGGCCGGCCGGCCCGGGGCGCGCGGGGTGCGGGCGTTGTTCTCCGGCCCCCCGGGCACCGGCAAGACCTACTCGGCCGAGGTGCTGGCCGCCGAGCTCGGGGTCGACCTCCTGGTGGTGGATCTGTCGCGGGTGGTGTCGAAGTGGATCGGCGAGACGGAGAAGAACCTCGCGGAGGTCTTCGCGAGCGCCGAGCGGGCGCGGGCGGTGCTGCTGTTCGACGAGGCGGACGCGCTCTTCGGCAAGCGCACCGAGGTCTCGGACGCCCACGATCGCTACGCCAATCTCGAAACGGCCTACCTGCTGGCGCGGCTCGAGCGCTTCGAGGGCCTGGCGATCCTGGCCACCAATCTGCGCCAGAACATCGACCTCGCCTTCACCCGCCGGCTCGAGTTCGTGGTCGATTTCGACGACCCCGACCGCACTCTGCGCGAGGCCCTGTGGCGCGGGCACCTGCCGCCGACGGCGCCGCTCGCAGCGGACGTGTGCCTGGCCGAGATCGCCGCGGTCTACCCCCTGTCCGGCGGCCTGATCAAGAACGCCTCGGTGGCCGCGGCCTTCCGGGCCGCCGCCGATGGCCGGGCCATCGGCCGCGATCACCTGCTCCACGCCATCCGCCGCGAGTGCGAGAAGGCCGGCAAGGCCTTTCCGGGCGCGCCCCACGGAACCTCTTAGCGACGAAAGGACGGCACCCATGCCCCCCACTCCGCTCGAAACCCACTGGACCGGCCGCGTCGCCGCCCTCGCGGCGGCGAAATCCGTGTCCGGCAATACCTTCAACCAGGCCCGGGCCGCCGTGGACGCCGCGCGCACCCAGCTCGAGGCGGACCGCGCGACCCGGACCGGGCTCGCCCGCGCCATCGAGGCCAAGCGCCGTTCCCTGGCCGAGCCGGGGATCTCCCCGGCGGAGCTGGCCGCGCGGGTGGCTGCGCTCCGGGCGCTCATCGTCCAGTTCCGCGCCGCCCAGCGCTCCGTTCTCGGCGGCGATGCCGCCCTCGAGCTCGGCCAGCGGGTGGCCGCCGCCCGCAAGGCCGACCTCGAGCGCGCGGGCCAGGCCCTCGCCGCGGCCCAGGCGGAGGCTGCGACCGCCGCCGCCCAAGGCAAACGCTGGAGCAACGCCAGCGCGGCCCTCGCCGCCGAGCCCCTGGCCTCGCTCAAGGCCCGGGCGAGCAACGCGACCAAGCCGGCGGACCCGGTGTGGTCGAAGGCCAAGACCCGGGTCGAGGGGGAGATTCCCAAGGAGCTGCGGGAACGGGCCGCCGAGCGCTACCTGGCGACCGTCGCCGAGCTCGGCGCGGCGGACGGTGCCCGCGGCGAGATCGAGGCTCTCCTGGCGACGGCCCGGGAGCCCCGCACCGGTGCCGCGCCCGCCGCGGCCCGCGCCCTCGAGGCGGCCGAGAGCGCGCTGTTCGGGTACGTAGAGCGCGGCCCCGCCCGCTTCGACCGAGCCCTGGGGCTCCTTGCAGGCATTCCGGCGAGCCCCGCCCTGACGCCCGCCGAGGTGGCCGCCATCACCCACCCGGCGCGGGTGAACCTCGGCAAGGCCGCCGCCCTCCTCGAGAAGGCCCGCGACGACAAGGCCGCCGCCCTGGCCGCCAAGCAGGTCGAGGTGGTGACCCTGACCCGCCAGCTCCTGGCCGCCAACATCGATGAGAACCTGGCCGCCCATGCCGGCCTCGGGGCGCTCAAGGCCGCGGCGGCCGTGCTCGAAGGCGATCTGGCCACGGCCCAGGCGGCCTACGGCGCCGTCGCCGCCGATCTCGAGGACTGGGAGGCGACGGTGCCCGAGTCGGCCTGGGCCAACCTGCAGGCCTTCGAGTCCGCCCGGCGGGAGCTCGTAGATCTGGCGGGCGTGGTGCCGGGCAAGCTCCTGTCCGACGCCACCGACGCCGCGACCGCGCTGGTCACGGCCCTCGTCGATGACGACAAGGACGCCCGTACCCTCGCCCACCTCGAGCGGGAAGCGCGCGACGAGCGCGACCGCGTCGAGATCACCCTAGCCCTCGCGGCGCGCCGGGTGGCCGGCGCCGTCCGCGGCGAATGAACCTGCGAAGGAGTCCACCATGGCTGCAGCAACCCTCGCCACCTCTTTGGAATCGGGCACCGGCTCCCTGACGGAGACACTGCCCCTCGAACCCCACCGTTCGCTGCGGGTGCGCTTCGGCATGCTGCTCGGCGAAGACGACTTCGTCACCCTTTCCGCCTACCCGCGCGGCAAGCAGTGGCTCCATTCGGCCTGGCTGCACCGCCACGGGGTCGTCTGGGGCCTCGGGGTCGCGGCGGCCTTGGCCGAACGGGAGATCCGCGTGTCCCCGGGCCTCGCGATCGATCCCCTCGGCCGGGAGCTGTGCCTCGATGTCCTCTCCTGCGTCGACCTCGGCGCCTGGTTTGACGCCCATCGCGAGGACCCGGGCTTCACGATCGAGGACCTGGGCGGCGGCCGGCTGCGCTTCTCTGCCCACGTCACGATCCGCTTCCGCGCCTGCCTGGATCGGCCGGTGCCGGCCATGGCCGAGACCTGCGCCCAGGATGCCCGGACGACCTCCTACTCGCGGGTGGTCGAGACCGTCGAGCTGACCCTGCGGCCGGGCGCCGCGCCGCTGCCGGAGCCGCCACCCGCGCCCTACCCGCGACTGCGCCTGCTCTACGGCCTGCGGGCGCCGCGGGTGGACGAAGGCGGCGTGGTGGTGCCGGAGGATCAGGAAGTTCTCGACCGGCTCGCCGCGCTGCCTGGTGAGGTGGACCCGCGGGGGGCGGCCCTCGCCGCTTTCCGGCGCTTCGCCGCCCTCGACGTGACCGAGATGGCTCCGGCGGCCACGGCCGACGGGGAGGGCGTCACGCGTTTCCCCGCGGCCGAGCCGGGCGAGCTGCTGCTCGCCGAGCTGCGTGACGTCGTGCTGGTCGGCGCCCCCGGCGCCTGGACCTTCGAGTCGGCCACCGTCGACAACACCGTCCGCCCGGCCCTCGTGGCCACCGCCACGCTCCAGGAGCTGCTGTCCGTCGCCGCTCTCCCCTGAATCCCGACGCGAACCCGAGAGGTGCACGATGTCCCAGCGAGCCTTACTCCCCGTCACCGATTTCCGCGTCGCCGGCCGCGGCGGGGTTCCCGTCATCCCGCGGCCGACGCCCCTGACCCGGCTCCACTACTTCGACGGCAAGTTCCTGCGCGCCAGCGACCTGACGCTCGAGCAGGAGTACCACCGCCAGCTCGTCCAGTTCGCCAACCAGGCGGGCGGCTCCGGGGTCGTCCACGGCTTCGACGCCGTGTGGACGGGGGGTGACGCTCTCGCCCTCGGCCCCGGCCTGGCACTCGATCCCCAGGGCCGCACGCTGTTCCTGCCCGAGGGGGTGCCGCTTTCTCTCGCCCAGCTGGTGGCGGCATCCCGCGGCGGTGCGGTGCTGATTTCGGGCGGCGCGCCCCGGGCGATCCGGTTCGCCGGCTTTGCCGACTGTGAACCCCACGACACCGACGGCGGCGTGCCGACCACCGACGGCGGGGTGCTCTACCTCCTGAGCCTGTTCCACGCCGAGGATCTGTGCGGCACCGAGGACGTGCTCGGCAGGCTTTGCGCCGACACCTGCGCCGGCTCCACCGAGCGGCCCTACATCCTCGAAGGCGTCCTGGTGCGGGCCGTGCCGATCACCCTCGAGACGGCCCTCGCCAGCTCGCTCAGGGTGGCCCTGACCGGCCGGCACCTGCGGTCCCTCGTGGCCTCGGCCTATTTCGAGGACCAACGGAAGGCCGGCGGCAGCCTGATTTCGGGCGCCGGCCTGCGCGCCGACGCCTGGTGTCTGGGGGCCGCCGCGGCGGGTGGCGCCGGCGTGCCGGTCGGCCTGTTCTCCCGGGCCGGCGAAGCAATCCGCTTCTTCGACGCCTGGACCGCCCGGCGCGAGCGCATCGAACCGCCCAACCGGCGCTATTGGGCGGGGCGGATGAGCCTGCGGCCGTGGGACGTGTTCCTGGCCCAGGTGCTCCAGTTCCAGTGCCAGCTCTCCGACTGCCTGGGGGAGCACGACGAGCCGGCGGACGACCCCTGCGCCCCGGCCTACCGGCTGCTGCGGGATACCTCCGAGACCTTCACCCGCTGGCTCGGGGCGGGCGGCGAGGGGAACGGCGGCCTCGGCCGCCTGGAGGAGCTGACGGCTCTGCGCGGCCGGCTGGTCGACGCGGTCGACCGCTACACCGCCCTGCCGCGCGAGCGCCTGCTGATCGCCTGCGGGATCGTCGAGCTACCCGCGGCCGGCTACCTGCCGGTCGTGCCGTCCGCCACGCTGTCGGTCAACCAGCAGGTGCGCCGGATGATGGGCGAGGGCGTCGACCTGCGCTTCTGCGTGGTGCGCCCGGACTACGTGCCCCACGCTCTCGAAGAGGCCCAGCACATGGAGCGAATCTCGCTCCTGGCCGGCCTCGACGACCCCGCGAAGAAGCCACGGGTGGATGTGCTGGTGCCGGACGGGCAGATCGAGAACGTGCCGGGGGTCTCACCGGGCCAGGGTTACGTGGTCGATTTCGAGCTGGCGAGCGCTCTCGTGGAGGCGTTCGAGCGGCTCTTCGACGACACCGGCTTCGAACCCGCACCGCCGATCGTCTTCGCGGCGGCGGGCGGTGCGGAAGCCCGGGAGCTCGGCGTTTCGAACCGGCTCGCGACCGCGTCCCTGGCCCTTTCGGGGGCCGGCCGAGGCGAGGATCTCGCCGGGGGCGGGCTGGCTTTCCACTTCGCGGGCCGGACGCCCGGATTCGGATCGGTACCGGTGCTCTCCCGCGGCGATCGGGCGATCATCATCGACCCGGTACCGGGAACCCCGCCGGCGGCGCTGTGGCTGACCGTTTCGATCGGTGGCGATCCCTTCGCGCTCGGTCTCCACGAGCGCACCCGGGTGGACGCCGAGGCGGTTCTCCACCACCTGGCGATCGGGGGCCAGGGCAACCTCGAGGCCCGTACCCTCGAGATCAGCTTCCACGGCGAGTTGGCGGTGACCGATCGGGGCGCGCCCCGGTCGTCGGCCGGCCTCGAAGGCCGTCTCACCGTCGTCGGCCATCCCCCCGCGGGGGCGCCCATGAGCCGATCTCTTTTCGTCCGCGAAGAGGTCTTTTTCGAGCGCGCGGACGGCAAGGTCACCGTGGCGATTCCTCGGCTCCAGCTCTTCCTCAAGGGCCGCGCCGCGCTGGTGACGACCCGCGACTGGCCGGAGCCGACGCGGGCCCGGGTGACCGGCGACCTGACGGCCTTCAAGGGCACAGCCTCGGGGGTAGCGGCCGAGCTTCAGCTCGGCCGGGCGTTCGCCAGCGACCGGCTGTTCGCGCTCGACGAGCGCCAGAGCGAAGAGGTGTCGCGGCCCGACCATCCCGCCCACACGGCCTCGATCGCGGCTCTCCAGCGCCTCGGCCAGGCGCTCCGCGAGGCCGGTTTCGTCGACCCGCGGGCGCGCAAACTGTTCCCCCCGGCGGCCCCGGCGACGACCGACCTCACGGTCAAGGCGACCCTCGATTGGGTGTTCTTCCACCGCCGCCGCGACAAGACCTGCGGCCTCGACGCCGCGCGTCCCACCGTGCCGTCGCGCCGCTATCGCGTGTTCCACCAGGTGGCCGATCGCGAGTTGGGTCCGGACGAGTTGCTACGCCTGCTGCGCGCCGGGGACGGCCTCGGAGCGAAGGCGATCGGCACGATCGAGTACGCCGGCGGCCTGCCTTCGATCGAGGGCTCGCACCCGGCCCTCCAGGCCGCCTGGGACACTGCCACGCTCGATGGCTACCGCATCGTGGTCGGGGTGATCGCCAGCCACGGTGACGCCGAGGCCGAGGGCGACGTGCTGGCCGATGCCCGGCTCGATGCCCTGACGGGGCTTTACGAGCGGGTGACGCCCAAGGACCCCAGCGCCCGGTTCGAGGTGCTCGACCAGGTGCCGGCGGACCTGTCCGTGGTGGGTGTGGACGGCCTGGTGCTTTTCGTGACCGAGCCACCGGCGGTGACGACGGAGTGCCACAGCGCCTACCTGCTGCGCGAGAACACGACCCTTTCGGCCATCACGGCAACTCACGCGCGGCTGGCCGGGACATCGTTCACGGAGGCGCTGTTCGCCCCGTTCGCGGGCCAGTCGGTCGGCTCGTTGGCCTTCGTCCTGGATTCCGCCCAGCCGACCGGCGGTCTCGCGGCGCTCGAAGCCGCCCTGCCGCCCTCGTTCCGTAGCCTGCCCGCCGGCCAATCCCTGGTCGCCCTCGCGGTCTGCAACTTCGACCGCACGGACGCCCAGACGGCGGTGCACCTTGCGCAGTCCGACGAACTGGCACGCCTCCTCGGAGCGCGCCGCCTCGGCACGATCGTCAAGACCAAACCGCTGCCCTTCGGCTGCCCGGCCCTGACCCTGCTGTTCCTGGTCAAGACGCAGGAGATTCCGGATGGTGGCGTGTTGCTTTCCACGGACTCGACCCCGACCCGCCGCGCTCCGCGCCGGAGGCCGACATGAGGAGGGCGGGTCGCAGACCCGCCCCTACCGGGCGCCCGGTAGGGGCACGGCATGCCGTGCCCTCCGCACCGCGGGGGACTGAATGACCTCCCACGCCCATGCCCCGGCCAAGGCCGACCCGACCGCGGGGGATTCGAAATCCCGCGGGGAGGCGGCCCCGGCCAACCCCCTGTGGTCGCGGCTGACACTCGGCTCCGGCGCCGTCGTCCAGCCAAAGCTCCGCTTAGGCGCCGTCGACGACCCGGCAGAGCGCGAGGCGGATCGGGTGGCCGAGGCGGTGGTCCAGCGCAAGGAGGGCGGCCGCGACACGGTAGGGGCTGGTCTGCGACCCGCCCTGGGTGGGGGTGTGGGACCATCGATCGGCGGTGTCACCGGGGAGGGCGGGTCGCAGACCCGCCCCTACCTCGACGTATCGCCCACGACCGAATCGCGCATCGGGTCCCTCCGCGGTGGCGGCCTGCCCCTCACCCGCACCCAGCGCACCTACTTCGAGCCCCATTTCGGCGACCTCTCGGCCGTCCGCCTGCACACCGGCCCCAATGCCCAGGAAGCTGCGCGCTCGGTGTCCGCCCGGGCCTTCACGGTCGGGCGGGACATCGCCTTCGAGGCGGGCGAGTACCAGATGGGCAGCGCGGAGGGCCGGCGCCTGTTGGCCCACGAGCTGACCCACACGGTGCAGCAGGGAGCGAATGCGGCCGACGCGAAGTTGAAGCTGCAGCGGCAGTCGATGACCACGCCGGACCCTGGAGCCAGCGAGCCCGAGGCCCTCTCTACGAGCGCAACTTCGTTGCCAACGGCGGACCAGCTCACAGAACGGCTCGGCGTGGCCCGCGCCGATGGAGGCCGAGCCATCGGTTCGGCGGTCGAGGGAGAATTCGCTCGGCTGGGGGTTCCTGAGGGCGGTTACGCGGAAGCTGGAGAAGAACTGAGTCCTTACGAAACGTCGGGCCGTCCGCGGCTATGGACGATGTTTGGCCGGCCACTCCGCACCCGTCGTGGTACCCGGCGGATGGAGAGCTACCTCCAGCGAGCTGCGCTCGTCTACCCAGACCTTGCGCTCGTGCTGGCCCTCACCTCCCGAGAGAGCACGGAATCATGGTCCGGTGGCAGCGGTCGACCCACCGACAGTGTGGAAACTGATCGGCAGCGAACACTCGGGCGTCTCGTGCGACCCTCTAGGGTTCCGGCGGCGGCGAGAACTGGACGCTGGGAGCTGAGGCACGTCGCTGAGTGGGACGATCCGGGCAGCACTAGGGTGGAAAGTGGGCCCGCCGCCGCCTTGGTGATACCCAGCAGAGACCGTCTCGTCGCCTACGCGGCGGCGCTTGCCGAATGCGAGCGACGCGTTCGCCAGCACTTTGACCGTCATCCTCAGGGTGCAGTTCTTCTGGCGCAACTCTCGGCGGATGCGCGGCGGGCTTGGGTACAGTATTTCTACGCGCAATCAAGCGGTGCTTCTCTGGCGGGGCTGACTGAGACCCTCGAAAGCGAGTCGGAAGGCCAGGGCGGCACCCTTGACCTGAATGACATCCTGACTAGTACTGCCGCCGGCGAAAACGTACATGTGCGTCACGCGCGACTGCGGGCGGCATATGCCGCGACGATCGATCGGCTTCTTCTCTCGAATCCGCTCGTTCTCCCTTCAGGGGCCGGGTCTGACACTCCGGCCGAAGTGGAAGTGCCATGAGAGCCTTCGCCCGTCCCAGCTCCCCTTTCGTTCTGGCCGATCGAACTTTCCAACGGAGAGTTGCGCAGCTCCCGGCGACCCCGGAGTGGTCGCGCTTTGCCCTCGCGAGTAGTGCCGTCCTCCAACCGAAGCTCCGCCTGGGCGCGATAGACGACCCGGCCGAACGCGAGGCGGACCGGGTAGCGGAGGCGGTGGTGGGTGGGGGCATGGTCCAACGCTGCGCCTGCGAGGACGAGGAAAAGGTCCAGCGCGCCCCGGGGCAAGTAGGGGCGGGTCTGCGACCCGCCCCTGGGGGTCCGGGACCGTCGGTCGGCGGCGTCCCCGGGGAGGGCGGGTCGCAGACCCGCCCCTACGCCGATGTATCGCCCGCGACCGAATCGCGCGTCGCTTCTCTCCGCGGGGGCGGCGAGCCGCTGTCCCCCGACCAGCGGGCCTACTTCGAGCCCCACTTCGGCGACCTGTCCACCGTCCGTCTGCACACCGGCCCGCAGGCCCACGCGGCCGCCCGGAGCCTCTCCGCACGGGCCTTCACGGTGGGGAAAGACATCGCCTTCGGTGCCGGCGAGTACCAGCCGGAATCCCCCGAGGGCCAGAAGCTCCTGGCCCACGAGCTGACTCACACGGTGCAACAGGGGGCCGCCGGCGTCGTCCGCCGCCAACCCGCCGAGCGCAGGCAGCCGACGCTCGAGGAGCAGGCGGCGACCATCGAACGGATTCTCGCGCGCGAGATCGTCTCGGCGCACATCCGCGGGTGGGACGGGGTGGCGTTCGTCGTCACTCACCGTGGCACCTGGCTCGAGCCGACCAGCATGGAGAAGCTCGGTGCCCAGGAAGAACCGCCGGCGGGCACCAGGCCCCTCGGCGAAACCGAGGCCGCGGCGTTGGTGAAGCAGTCGGTGGGCACGGTACTCGACGCCGGGAAAGGCGCTTCCTATCGCATCGTCGTAGGGCGCGGCGAGGACCCCAAGGACCGCCGCTTCCATCTCCAGAGCTGGCGCCTCCTGACCAAGCCCGACGGCGCGAGCACGGTGGACCCCAACGAGGTCGTCAGCGTCGCGAGCGAAGGCGAGTGCAACGAATCCGACTCGAACTACGGCGAGTGTCTGGTCGACGAGCGCCGGCGGGCTTACCAGGAGGGCATCCTGGCGGCCGGGCAGGTGGCGGAGGCGTACTACAACCCGTTCTCCGGCGGCGGTGGCATCCCCGATTTCGGCGCCTTCAAGCTGTGGCGCCTGCGCCGCCTCCGGCAGGTGGCGCAGAGCCGCACCCGCCGGCACTCGGGGGTGGGAGTGGGCTACCGAGTCATCGGCCCCCACGGCCGGCTCCAGGGCACCAGCGTCTACGTTCTCCGCGACAGCTCCGGCACCGTGCTCTACGTCGGCAAGGGCGAAACGATGAATCGCCTGCGAGCCCACATTTCGGACCCCAAGAAGACCGAGTGGTTCGGCAGCATCGCCGGCGTCGAGGTGCGCGCCACGGGGCTCAACAACACCCAGGCCCTGGCCCTCGAGGAGAGCCTCATCGGCCAGATGAGGCCGCTGTACAACAAGGACTTGACGCCGTTCCAGAAGGAGTTCGGCACCACGCTGTCGGTCGGGGCGAACTTGCCCAGAACTCAGCAGAGCCTGTGGTTCCACGTGATTCTCGGGGAGTGAGGGCGAGCCTTGAGGAGCCCAGCCAAGCCGGCCCCGTCCGTTGTAGGGGCGGGTCTGCGACCCGCCCTCCCCGCCTCAGAGGCGGCGTCGCGACCCAACCAGCGCGGGTCACAGACCCGCCCCTACCCGCACGAGGCGGGCTTCGCGGCGCGCGGCGAGCCGCTCACCCCCGCCCAACGGGCCTACTTCGAGCCGCGCCTCGCGAACGGCCCTGGGGTCCTGCTCCAGCGCAGCCCGCTCTCCGACTCGGTGGAAGACGCGTTCCGGGCGGAACCCACGCTCGAGGCCCTGCTCGCGCGGCTGAGTCGGACGGATGTCCAAGGAAACCAGGCCGATGCCGACGTCGACACCGCCCTCGGTCGTCTGCTCGCCGGCCGCGCGGAGGACCTGTGGGTGGCCCAGCGGATCCGCCGCGGCGAGCTCGGCCGGACCAGCGGTGCCCTCGGACCACCCGATCGTCTCGGGCGGCCGGTGCCCCGCCCGGTCGAGGCCGTCTTCGTCCGTGGGACCACCACGCGCCGGGCGTTGGTGATCGCGGGTGTCCACGGCACCGAGCGTCAGGGCATCGAAGTCGCGCGGATGTTGATCGCGGACCTCCAGACCCGGCAGCCCCATTTCACCGTCATCCTCGTCCCCTCGCTGTTTCCCGACAACGCGGCGGTCCCGCCTCCCGTCGGGGAGCCGGGCAGCCGGGAGAGCGGCTCGACGCCTACCAACCGCAATTTCCCGCGGGCGGACCAGGATCTGGCCGCTGCCCGGGCCGCCGGCACCGGAGGTCGGGCCGTGGATGCCGCGGGACGGCGCATCCTGGCGGAGAACGAGATGCTGCTCGAGCTCATGGAGAGCTTTCACCCGGAGCGGATCATCAGCATCCACGGCACCCGGCGTCCGGGAGCCGCCGGCGTTTTCTTCGACCCGCGGAGTCCGTCTCCCGACGAGCTCCAGGCGGCGCGAGCGGAAGCCGCCGAGCGCGCGGCGGCCCACCGGACCTCACGCTCCGACCTGTACTCCGAAGGCGGCGGCGAAGCGGTGCGCTCGGAACTGCAGGAGATCTACTACCGGCAGCGGGTGCAGGAGCTGACGAGCCGGGCCTTCGACACCGATCGCGATCTCTCCCTCGCCGCGGCGCGCCAGATCGACACCGCCACCGCGAGACTCACCGGCCGCGAGCGTCGTACCTGGGGCCGCGAGAGCGAGGCCTCGGCCGTCACCACCGCGGAAACGCCGGGCCGGCAGGCCCACCCGTCGATCGCCGGCAACGTCGGACCCTCGGGAGCCATCGATCACGCTCACTGGAGCGGTGCGGGGACGGGCGGCGTGTCTCTCGGTGAGTACGCCCCAGCCCGCGGAATGAGCGTCTTCACGGTCGAGCCGCCGGTCAACCGCAACACCGGCGACTACCCGACCGCCCGCGACCCCGGCGTCGATCAGGCCGAGCGCCGGATCGAGCTCCAGTCCTACGCCGACGCCGTGCGGACGGTGCTGCTCGGGGCACCGTGAAGCGGTCGCGACTGCGCAGTTCGGCTTCTGCCACCGGCAGCTAGGGCCGTTGGTTCGTCAAGGCCACGAATTCGGCCACCCCGAGCCGCTCCGCCCGCAGGTCGCCCGGAATTCCCGCCGCCTCGAGGGCCCGCTCGGCTTCTGGGCGGCCCCAGGCCGACCCCAGGCTGTTGCGCAAGGTCTTGCGACGACGAGAGAAGGCCGCGTGGACGGTCTGCTCGAAGGCCGCCATTCGTTCTTCCGGCAAGGGGGGAGGTCGCAGGGCGAAGCCGACGAAGCCGCCGTCGACCTTGGGCGGCGGGCGAAAGCTGCCGGCGCGGACCCGGCCCAGGAATTCGACCTCGGCGCGAGCCGCCACCAGCACGGACAGGGCGCCGTAGGCCGAATCGCCAGGACGGGCCACCAGGCGGTCGGCCACTTCTTTCTGGACCAGGACCGCCGCCCGCTCGACGCCCCGACCGCGGCGCAGCAGGTCCGCGAGGATCACCGTCGCCACGTTGTAGGGCAGGTTGCCGGCCACGAGGGTACCCGCCGGGAAGCGGTCCCACGGGATATCGAGGGCATCGCCGACGACGATTTGAAGGCCACCAGCGTGCCGCGTCGCGGCCGGCGTCCCTGCCGGCCGATCTTCGCGCGACCCGCGTCGATCTTTCGTCAGCGCGAAAGCCCACTCGAGATCGATCTCCCAGGCCAGCACCCGGGCCCCGGCGGCCAGGAGCTCGTCGGACAGAATGCCGCCGCCGGGACCGATCTCGATCACCCGCCGCCCACTGGGGGCCAGGAAGTCGATGAGCGGGCGGCACAGCCGCCCGTCGACGAGGTGATGCTGGCCGAGGGACTTCTTCAAACGCGGGCGCATTCGGTGAGGAAGCCTAGCAGGCTGGCTCCTCACCCACCCGACCGGGCGGCAGCGTGGCCAAATTGGCACCGCGACGAGCCTCGCGGAGACCGGAACCGTTGAAAACGAAGGGGCTTCCGGTCGCAGGCACTGGCACTCGCCTTGCACCGCGGCACGGCCCGGAGGACGGACGATGACCGATGGTGTGACCACCCTGGAGAGCCCCCCGGAGACCCTTGGCGCGACCCTGGCCGTGAAGCGGGTCGAGGCCGAGATCCACAAGGTCATCGTCGGTCAGGATTACCTGGTCGAGCGCCTGCTGGTGGGCCTGCTGGCCCGCGGCCACCTGCTCCTCGAAGGCGTGCCGGGGCTGGCCAAGACCCTGGCGGTCAAGACCCTGGCCCAGACCCTCGACCTGCCCTTCCGGCGCATCCAATTCACTCCCGATCTGCTCCCCGCCGACCTCGTCGGAACCCTCATCTACGACACCACCACGGGCCGCTTCGAGCCGCGCAAGGGGCCGATCTTCACCTCCGTCCTGCTCGCCGACGAGATCAACCGGGCGCCCGCCAAGGTCCAGTCGGCGTTGCTCGAGTCGATGGAGGAACGCCAGGTGACCCTGGGCGACGTGACCTGGCCGCTGCCCGAGCCGTTCCTGGTCCTCGCCACCCAGAATCCGATCGAGCAGGAGGGCACCTACCCGCTCGCCGAGGCCCAGACGGACCGCTTCATGCTCAAGCTGAAGCTCGGCTACCCGAGCCGCACCGAGGAGGCCGAGATCCTCGACCGGATGCTCGTCGAGCACCCGGCCGACGTCCACAAGACCCTCGACGCGAGCGGCCTCGCCGCGCTCCGCGACGCCACCGACCGGGTTTACCTCGACAGCAAGATCAAGAAATACGTGCTCGACCTGATCTTCGCCACCCGCGACCCGGCCTCGGCCGGCAGCCCGGACCTGAAGGACCTGATCGGCTTCGGCGCATCGCCCCGCGCCACCCTCTTCCTCGCTCGCGCCGCCAAGGCCCTGGCCCTCGTCCGCGGTCGCGGCTACGTCGTGCCCGAGGACGTCAAGGACATCGCCCCCGACGTCCTGCGCCACCGCATCGTCCCGACTTACGAAGCCGAGGCCGAGGAAGTCTCGACCGATCAGCTGATCGCCCGCCTCCTGGCCCGAGTCCGGGTTCCGTGAGGATGCCCGTGGTGCCGTCCCTAAGACGTCTCTCCCGATTCGTTTCCGAGCGCCTGCTGTGGTCGGCCCCGCCGGTGCCACGGCCGTTCGGCCAGAAGATCCCGGCGAGGAGCGCAGACCTCCGGGAGTTGGTTCGAGCACCGCAGCCGGGATCTTCCGGCCGGACGGGCGCCACCGAAGCTCCCCCCACTCCTCCCCCTCTCCCCGCAGGCCTCGCCAAGAAGGTCCGCCGGATCGAAATCGCCACCAAGCGCCTCGTCGACCAGGGCGTCGCTGGCGAATACCACTCGGTGTTCAAGGGCCGCGGCGTCGAGTTCTCGGAGGTCCGCCCCTACCAGCCGGGCGACGACGTTCGGTCCATCGACTGGAACGTCACCGCCCGCATGGGCCAGCCCTTCGTCAAGAAATTCGTCGAGGAGCGCGATCTCTCCGTGTTCCTGGCCGTGGACGTCTCCGGCAGCCTGTCGTTCGGCTCCCGGGCGATCACCAAGCGGGATCTGGTGGCCGAGGTCTCGGCGCTCCTCGCGTTTTCCGCGGTGGCCAACGGCGACCGTGTGGGAGCGGCTCTGCTCGCCTCGGAGATGGAGCTCTTCGTCGCCCCCGAGCGCCGGCGTGCCCATGTTCTGCGTATCGTCCGCGAGATCCTGGTGCGCCCGGCGCGTGGCGGCACCGACCTCGACGCGGGCCTGCTCTCCGTGGTCGCGACCCTGAAGCGCCGCGGCGTGCTCTTCATCCTGTCCGACTTCCTGGGCCCCGGCCCCTTGCCCGCCCGGGCGCTCAAGGCCGCGGCGGCGCGCCACGACGTGATCGTCGTCGAGATCGTCGATCCCCACGACGAGCGGTTACCCGCGACGGGCGCCGTCCTTCTGACCGATGCCGAGACCGGCCGCGTGGCCCTGGTCGACGGCGCCCGGCTCGCCAAGGACCACGGTGCCCGGCGTTTGCGCGAACGGGCCGAGCTCACGCGGCTCCTTTCGCGTCTCGGCGTCGACCATCTCGTCCTCTCGACCGATCAGCCCTATCTGGCGCCGATGGTTCGCTTCTTCGAGGCCCGGCGGCGGAGGTACGGCCGATGATCCGCGGCGCCGTCCTGGTCCTGCTCGCCGTTGCTCAGCCCGCCGCCGCCGCGGCGCCCCCGGAGCTCGCGGTTCGCCTCTCCCCCGAGTCCATCACCGTCGGCGACCGCGTGTGGGCGAGCCTCGAGGTCACCCTCGACGCCGACGCTCCCCCGCCCGTCTTCCCGGCGCTCGAGAAGAGTTGGGGCGAGGCCGAGGTCCTCGGCCGAGAGCCCATCGTCCGGGAGGGCGCCGGTGCCGGGCGGGTCCGCTATCGCCAGCGCGTCGTCCTCACCGCCTTTCGCCCCGGTCCCCTGGATCTTCCCGCCGTGACCATCGGAGTGCCGCCCGGGAGTCTCTCCACGCCCCCGGGGCTGACCCTGAAGGTCGAGTCCGTGCTGCCCGGTGAAAGCGACTCCGCCAGCCCGCCATCCCCCCGACCGCCTCAGCCGCCGCGACCGCTGCCGGTTGGCGCGACCTTCTGGTGGAGCCTCGGTGGAGGCATCACGCTGCTCGCAGTGGCGCTCCTGCTGAGCGCTCTCCGGCCGGTACGCGCCCGGTCCGCGGCGTTCTCACCGCCTCCGGCTCCGCCCTGGCCGGAGCTGCTGGCGAACTTGAACCAGGCCGGTTCCGCCGCAAGTCCGGAGGCCGCCCACGTGGCCCTGTCCCTCGCGTTGCGGCGCTACCTCGGCCGGAGTCTCGGCTTCCCGGCCCTCGAAAGCACCAGCACCGAGATCTCTCGGGAGTTGGCCGGCCGGCGGGCTCCCCACGGCGCCGCGGCTCGATTGCGCGACCTCCTGGCGGCCTGCGACGGCGTCAAGTTCGCCCGGGTTCCCGCCGACGAGGCCGTCGTCCAAGCCCGGATCGCCGCCGCTCGGGATGCGGCAGGGGAAATCGAAGGGCACCTGGCGCCCGCTCCGCCACCGGGGGCTCCGCTGCAAGGCGGCGGCCGGTGAACGGCTTCCCGCACCTCGCCCAGCCCGCCTGGCTGCTGCTTGCGGCCCTCCTTCCGTTGCTCGCTTGGCGGCACCATCGCCGGCCCGAGGCCGGGCTCACCTACAGCCGCCTCCCCGTGGGCGCCCGCCGGGGCCTCGGCCTTCATGCTCCGTTCTACCTGCGCCTCGCGGCCCTGGGCCTCGCCATTCTTGCGCTCGCCCGGCCCCAGCTCGGGTACGCCTGGGAGGAGAGCGAAACCGAGGGCATCGACATCGAGATCGTCATCGACGTCTCGGGCAGCATGGCCGCCGAGGACTTTCAGCCCAAGAACCGGCTCACGGTGGCCAAGAAGGTCATCCAGGACTTCATCGCGGGCCGTCCCGGCGACCGCATCGGCCTGGTGTCGTTCTCGGGCACGGCCCTGACCCGAGCGCCGTTGACGAGCGATCACGCCATGCTGCGCTTTCTGGTCGACTCGGTGAATCTCGACCCCTTGCCCCGGGGTACCGCCATCGGAGTGGCGCTCGCCACCGCCGCCCGCCGTCTGGAGAAGAGTGAGGCCAAGACGAGGGTCGTCGTGCTGGTCACGGACGGCGACAACAACGCCGGCGAGATCGATCCCAGGACCGCGGCCGCCCTGTGCCGGGGCCTCGGGCTCAAGGTCTACACGATCGGCGTGGGCGCCGCCGGGGACCGCCCGGTACCGGTACCCCTGGCCCGGCCGGATGCCACGGGGCGCCTGGCGGTGCGCCGCCAGATGGCGGTCATGCCGGTCGATGAAGAGCTTCTCGCCTACGTCGCGGAAGCCACCGGTGGCAAGTTCTACCGGGCCACGGACCGCCGCACGCTGGAGCAGGTCTTCGACGAGATCGACCAGCTCGAGAAGACGCTCCTCCAGGTCAAACGCTACGTACGGTACCGCGAAGCCTTCATGCCCTTCGCGTGGAGTGCTCTGGGGCTGCTGCTCGTACCCCTGGCCCCGGCCGCCCTCGGCCGCACGGTGGAGCCTTGATCCGATGGCGACCCTGAGCTTCGCTCGTCCCGAGCTGCTGGCTCTGGTGCTGCTCGGCCCCATCGTCGGGTGGCTGGCCGCGTGGCTGATTCACCGACGGCTGCGTGTGGCCGAGGCCTGGGCCGGCCGCGGCCTGTGGGATCGCCTGCTGGCCGGCTGGTCGCCGCGGCGGGGGCGGGCGGCGAGCCTGCTGCTGGCCACCGCCGCCGGTGCCTTCGGCCTGGCCCTTGCCCAGCCCCGGTTCGGCGGCGCTACCGAAACCGTCGAGCGTAAGGGCGTCGATGTCGTCTACGTGCTCGACGTTTCGCGCTCCATGGCGGTCGAGGACGTGCTCCCCTCTCGCCTCGCCGTGGGGCGGGCCACGATCCGCCGGCTGGTCGAGGCCATGCCCGGTAACCGTGTAGGCCTGGTCGCCGCCGAGGGTACCGGCGAGGTGTTCTCACCCTTGACCACCGATGGTGGCGTTCTCGATCTGGTGCTCGACACCCTTGAACCCGGCGGCCTCCAGGTGCCCGGCACGGTGCTCGCCCCGGCCCTCGACCGTGCCCTCGAGCTCTTTCCCCCGGGCGGCGACAAGCACCGAGCGCTGGTACTCGTCTCGGACGGGGAGGACCACGGCGGCGGCCTCGAGGGCTCGGCGGACCGCCTGGCCCGGGCCGGTGTGGTGGTGATCGCCCTGGGTGTGGGCACCGAACAGGGCGGCCCCGTGCCGGACCGGGAGGCCGAGGACGGCGTCAAGCGGTTGGCGGACGGCACCCTGGTGGTGAGCCGGCTCGAGCCCGCTACCCTGAGCGCCCTGGCCGAGCGGACCGAGGGGCTCTACCTGCCGGTCACAGACGTCGCCGCTCCCCTCGAGCCGGCTCTCCGGGCCATCGGCCGGCTCGATCGAACGAGCTTCGAGTCCGAGCAGGTGGATACCCGGTCCGAGCGCTTCCAAGGGCCCCTGTTGCTCGCCGTGCTCGCCCTCGCCGGCTATCTGGCCCTGCGCCCCTTCGGCACCGCGCGGCCGGCTGGCCCCGGTTCGGCCCCGTTTCGGCGCGCGATCCGAGGGCCGGCGGTGATCGCGCTGGCGGTGCTGTTGGCCGCTCCGCGGGCCATTTCCCAGGCCGCTTCGCCCGCCGGGGCGCCGCCCGAGCCCGAGCCGGTCGATTGGACCCTGCGCCTGCGCCACAACCCCCGCGCTCAGACCGGCGCCGCCCTCGGCGAGCTCGCTATCGCACCGGACGACCCGGCGGCCAAGGCCCGGGCCGCGGCGGACCTCGATTCCGCCGCTCGCCTTGCACCGGCGAACCCCTTGGCCCAGTTCAACGCCGGGACGGGCCGTTTGCTCGCCGGCCGCGCCGCCGAGGCCGAGGCGGCCTTCCTCCGCGCCGGCGAGCTGGCCGACGGACCGGGCGAAGACTCCTTGGGCGCCGCGCTGCCCTTCAACCTCGGCAACGCCCGCTTCGTCCAGGGCGACTACGACGGGGCGATCGAGGCCTACCGCGAGGCACTGCGTCTCGATCCCAACCTCGGCGACGCCAAGTTCAATCTCGAGCTGGCGCTCCGTGCCAAAGAGCCGCCGCCGCCCCAGGGCTCGCCACCGCCGGAGCAGGAGGACCCCGAGCCTCCTCGGGAGGACCAGCCCCAGGACCAGCCCTCGGGCTCCAAGGACTCGCCGGCCAACCCGGCGCCCCCGCCTCGGCCCGACTTCCACGACCAGCCGGAGCTCGACGAGCAACAGGCCCGGCAGCTGCTTCAAGCCGTCGATCAGCTCGAGAAGAAGGAGCGTCGCCGACAGGCCGAGGCGCGGCAGTCGTCGTCCCCGGAAACGGAGAAGGACTGGTGAGGTCCATCCACGCCCTCCCCAGCCTGGCCGTCGCGGCCGGGGTCCTGCTCTTCGCCCCCGGCCGGTCCGGTGCCGACGGTTCTCCGCTCAAGCTGCGGGCGTACTTCGACCCGCCCGCCCTCGAGCTCGGCCAGGTGGGCCGGCTGGTGGTCGAGGTGGCCGGCCCGGGGCTCCAAGGCCCGTCCGTTTCGCCGCGTTTCGAGCTCCGCAACGTCGAGCTGGTGGGCCCCGCCTCCCATGGCCAGCAGGTGGTCTTCGGAACCGGCGGAAGCCAGTGGCAGCACAGCTGGAGCTGGCCCGTGCGCGGGCTGGCCCTCGGGCCCGCCGAGGCCCGCGGCGTCCGCCTCGTGGGCACCGATCCCCCGGTCACCGCCGAGCCCGCTCGTCTCGAGATCGTGGCCGCCGTCCCGCGGGAGGCTCGGCCCCGGCGGTCGCCCACCCTCGACGAGGTCGAGAAGCTGCTCGGCCGGAGCTACCCGGATCCGTTCTTCGACCGTCACCAGCGCCGGGAATCGGTTCCGCTGCCGCGGATCCTGGTGCGTACCGTCATCGACGAGACGCGGCCCTTCGTCGGCCAGCGGGTGCTGCTGACCACCTGGGTCTACACCCAGGCGCGGGTCCGGAACCTCGACAAGGTCGGTGTGCCGGATTTCGAGGGCCTGTGGGCCGAGAACCTGGACGTCCACCCGGTAGAGGAGCAGGAGAGCGTCGAGTGGCAGGGGGAGGTGTGGCGTCGGGCACCGATCGACCGCCGGGTCCTCCATCCCCTGAAACCGGGACCGATCGTGATCGGCCCGACTCGAGTGCGCGTGCTCAGCCAGAACATCGAGCGCGACCCGATCTTCTACCGCCCGGTCCTGGTACCGGTCGATCTGATCGTGGCGAGCGAACCCGTGGCGCTCGAGGTCCGACCCCTGCCGGCGCCCCCGGCGGACCTCGCGGTCCCGTTCTCGGGCGCGGTGGGGCGGGTTCAGCTGGTCGCGGAGCTGGTGTCGAACCGGGTCGAAGCCGGCCACGGCGCCAGCTTGACGGTGCGGGCCACCGGCCCGGCCTCTCTCGCCGGCGTCGAGGCGCCCACCTTCGCGGCCACCCCCGGACTGCGGATCACCGCGGCCCCGGCGGCGTCGCCGGAAGAAAAGGAACGGGGGCGCTCCTGGTCCTTCGTGCTGGTGCCCGAGGCCGCCGGCGAGCGGGCCTTGCCGCCGGTGGAAATGGCCTATTTCGATCCCGATCTCGAGCGCTACGAGATCGCCCGCGCCGAGCTGCCGAGCCTTCATGTCCGCCCCGCCGCTCCCACTCCGGCCGTGAGCTCGGAGCCCCGGCCCGTCGTGCGTGCGCCGCTGTCGGTCGCGCGGCTCCTCCCCTGGGCTCTTGGCGGGCCCGCCGCGATCGGCGTGGTGCTGCTCGTCCTCCGTCGCCGGCGTGGGCCTCGAAGCGGCCCGGTTCTGTCCGCCGCGGCCACCGCCGAGTTCGCGGCCGCCCTCGAGCGGGCGCGCGGCGAGGAGCGCCCGCGGCGGGCGGCGCGAGAGATCGAAGAGGCCTGGCGCAGCCTTCTGGCCACGGCGCCGGACGGATCGCTCGCAAGCTGTCCGGCCGAGTGGCCCGCCGATCTGGCCCGCCGGGGCGCATCGACAGCCCTGGTCAGCGAGCTCGAGCGACTGGTTGGCGACCTCGCCTACCTGCGCCACGCCCCCGAACTGGCCGCCACCTCGGCGCTGATCGCGGAGCTCGCCAGCCGGTCCCTGCGGCTCGCCCGGGCGTTCAACGGTCGGTTTGCCGTCCCCACAGGGGTGGGGTAGACTGCACGAGTCTTCGCGAGAGGAACTGTAAATGGAACCCACCCCCAAGAAGACGAATCAACTCGAGAGCCCTACCTTGCGAAAAGTAGAGCGCCAGGGGCATCCTCCGATCTACATCGCCCCCTCGGGAGCCCAGCACGTGAGGGCGTCTGAATTGGTTCTCAGCAAGGCCGGGCGAGATCTCCTGGCAAGTCTGGCCAAGCTCCCACTGAAAATGTCGGTCGACTGATCCACGGGGGGGCGGGTGCCCTGGAACATCCTGCTTCTGCCGCTTCTCGGGGGCTTCTATTTCTGTACTCGCTGCCACCACAAGCAGTTCGAGTTCCGGAAGTTCGACGGACACCGGTTGCTTTTCAACTCCTGTCTCTACGGCCTTCTTTCACTCACAGCTTCTGTCCTGGTGACGTTTCTCTTCGGTCTGGCCCTGCGACTCAGCCCACAAGAGGTCGTCGACCTTTGGCAGTGGTTCGACTCGGCGTGGCGCAGCTTCGTCGCTTTGCCTCATCTCCGTAAGGCCTTGCTCGCATTCGGGCTCGCATTTTTCTACACCAAGTGGAAGAATAGCTCCCTTGACGAAGAAGCAGAGCGGCTCCGAGTCCTCGAGAACGAAGGAGATCGGTTGGAGTTGCTGCTCGCACGTGCCTTCGCGGAATCCAAGCCGCTCCTCGTAACGCTCGCCAACGGAAAGGTCTACCTGGCCGGATTGCTCCTCGACTTCGCTCCCGTTTTCGACCGCAAACACCTCGCGATCTTGCCTTATCGAAGTGGCTACCGCCAGAAGGAAACTCTGGAGCTGGTCTTCGTCACGGACTACGTTCGTCTCTACCAGGATCTGAGTTCCAAGTCTGCGGCGGTGATCGACGACTACGAGCTGATTCTCAGAGCACAGGACATCGTAAGTGCGACGATCTTCGACCTCGAGTCCTACGAACGCCGACTGAAGCTCGCCTCGGCCGCCGGCCAGCAACACTTGCCCGATACCAAGCCGGCAACGTCGGACACCAAGAACAGGCAGAGAGGGAAGGCTCCCCGATCACTGAAGCCCAAGCCAACGGAGTCCTGATTCCCTCGTTCGGTGAGCCTTTTTGCTATCGTGCGCGGGTTCGAGCCCCGAACCATGAACCTCACTACTTTGCCCGCCCGGTGCCCGGGGAGCTCTCGACCGTGACCACCCGGCTCCATTGCCTGGAGCCTCGCGAGCTCGAACGCTTCTTGCAGCGTCGGCGGGCCGCGCGCAGCTTTCCCCGCGAGCTCAACCTGGCCGACAATCTGACCGAGATCCTGAAGCGGGCCAACGAGTTCGTGCCCTCGGACGCCGGCTCGATCTTCCTCGACGACCCGGCCGAGAAGCGGGCCGATCACCGGCCGGCCAACAGCCTCACCTTCATCGCCGCCTTCGGTGAGCGCTCGGAGAGCCTGGTCGGCCGGAAGATCCATGCCGATCGCGGCATCGCCGGCCTGGTCTACCGCACCGGCAACGCCTACTCGACGGTTGATGCCCGCTCGGACCGGCACTTCTTCGGTGGCTTCGACGACGAGATCGACTACAACTCGCGCTCCATCGTGGCGATTCCGATCCGCATCGAGCAGCAGGTCTGCGGCGTTCTCGAGCTGCTCAACCGCCGCGGGCGCATCGGCTACACGGATCAGGACAAGAATCTGCTCGAGATCTTCGCCGGCTACATCTCGATCTCGATCCAGAACGTGCTCGACGGCCGCCAGGCGCAGGAGATCGCCAAGCGAGACAACCTGACCGGCCTGTACAACGACCGCTTTCTGCACATCGAGCTGACCAGCGTGATCGAGAAGGCCCGGGCCGACGAGACCGATCTCGCCTTGCTGTTCCTGGACCTCGACCTCTTCAAGCGTGTCAACGACAGCCACGGACACCTCGCCGGCAGCCAGGTTCTGCGCGAGATCGGAGAGATCCTCCACAAGGCCATGGAGCCCGGAGGGGCCTTCGCCGCCCGCTACGGTGGCGACGAGTTCGTGCTGGTCCTGCCGGGTTCGGATCTCGACACCGCCGTCGAGCTGGCCGAGGACGTGCGGGAGGCGATCCTCGAGAACGTGTTTTCGACGGTTCCCGGCGACATCCAGCCCGAGCCCCTGTTCCTGCGCGGCCTCTCGTGCTCCGTCGGCGTCGCCACCCTGGCCCGCCACGTCGCCCCCGACGCCACCGCCGAGACCGCCAAGAGCGCCCTGCTGCGCCTCGCCGACGCCGCCATGTACGTGGCCAAGGAAACGGGGCGGAATCGGACGGCGGTGGCCGGCGAGCCGGTGAAGCGACGGCGGTAGGGGATAGGGAAGAAGGAGGACTCAAAGGACTGCAACGACTGCAAGGACGCCCCCGCCCTCGCGAGCCCGAGCGGACGCCGTCCTTTTCGTCCTTGGTCCTTGCTGTCCTTGCAGTCCTTTAAGTCTTGCCCCCCTCCCTCCCCTTCAAGAACTCCCTCGCCTCCGCCTCACTCCCCACCCGGCCTTCCACCTGCGCCTCTCTCAACCTCGCCAGGGCCTCGCCCAGCGCGGGGCCTTTTGCGAGGCCGAGGAGATCGGCCACCTCGTGGCCGTCGAGGAGGCGGGGCGGATCGTAGATTTCAGGTCCCACGCGACCGAAGAGCTCGAAGAGGGCTTCCGTCTGGCGTCGCCAATCCTCCTCGGCCGCGGGCGCGCGGGCTCCCAGGAGGGCGACCACGGTCGGCCAGAGCGGGCCGTGACGGTGGAGGAAGCGGCGGCGGGCGCGCTCGTCCCTGGGCAGCTCGTCATCCGCGAGGAGGGCCGCCACGGCCGCCCGGTCTCGCTTGTCGAGGAAGCCCGCTCGGCTGAAGCGCTCGAGGTGGTCGCCAGCCAGACCCGCGAAGGTCGTTGCCCAGCGGGCCAGCCGGTGGTCGACGGTGAGGTGGGGCAGCACGACCGCCGGTGCCCGTTGGCGCAGCTCGAGCGCGCGGGGCGCGAGCCGCGCCAGGTGCAGGACCGCGTCGCCGGTGGCGCCGGCCTCGCCAGGGCGGCCAAGCCAAAGGCCCGGGTATAGGTCGAGGGTGGCCAGGAGCGCCAGGGCTCGGTGGGCCTCGGGGTGACGGAAGATCTTGTCGAGCTCGTCGCGCACGCGCTCGGCGGCCACCGCGGCGATTTCCGGGGCGCTCGCGTGGGCCAGAGTCAGGGTGGCGGGCTCGACGGCGAAGCCCGGCAATTGCACCCAGAAGCGCGGCAGGCGCAGCACGCGCAGAGGATCGCTCCGGAAGCTATCGGTACGGACGGCCCGCAGGCGGCGCCGGGAGAGGTCCACGAGCCCGCCGGTGGGGTCGATCAGCTGGCCGCCGGGCACGGTCAGGGCGATCGCATTCACGGTCAGATCCCGGCGCAGGAGGTCGGCGTCGAGGGAGCCGCCTTCCCGGTCCCACAAATCGAGAACATAGTCCGGGCCGACCAGGCGAAACGCCCCGAATTCCTTACCGCCGAGCTCCACGAAGCGTGCGCCCAGGGCCCGGGCGAGCCGCTGGGCCACCGCTCGGCCGCGGTCCGCGAGGGTGGCGTCCAGATCCGCGCTGGGCAGGCCCAGAAGCCGATCGCGCAGGGCGCCGCCGACCAGCTGGACATCGACGCCCTCTGCGGCCGCGGCGACGCCGAGCGCGACCACTGCCGGGTGATGGAGCAGGAACGAAGCGACTCGAGCCGGGTCGCGCGGCGGGTGCATGGCGGGGAGTTTGCCACTGTCCCACCCGAAAAGCTAAACTCGCGCCTTAAGAAGATGGCCCTAAGTGTCGACGAACGCAGCCGCTTTGGTTCCTTCGCCCGGCTTCTCGTCATGGGCTCGGTCCTGGCCCTGGCGTTCGACGCGGCGGCGGCCACGGTACGCCGCACGGTCGACAAGGCGGCGGGAACTTCGGCCGTCCTAACCGACGGCGGCCAGATCTTCTGGGAGGCGACGCCGCGGAAGGGCGAGGGCCTGAACGCCTTCAGCCGGCGCTGGACCGGCGACGACAAGGCTGCTCCGGTCATCGCCAAGGCCAACGGCAACACCAGGAACCTGTTGTCCGGCGTGCGCTACCGCGTACCCTTCGAGCTGCTCGCGGGCGAGCACCAGCGGGCGGCGATTCGGGTGCTCTTCCCACGCGACCGGGCCACCCCCGATGGCTGGCGACACCGCGTCCGAGGCGTGGGCAAGAAGGGTCGCGAGAGCGTGGCCTGGATCGCCGAGTGGTTCACCAGCGCGGGCGGAAACGCCACGGAGCTCACCAAGGCCAACAAGATCAAGGGCCAGGACCTCGGGGCGGGGACCGAACTGACGGTCCCCGCGCGCCTCCTACGCCCGGCCTTCCGCGACGCCGTCGCGGGGCTCGCGGCCCCGGCGCCCGCCCCGGTCGCTCCCCGGCCGCCTCTCGAGATGAGTGCGCCGGTGAACACCGTGTCGGCCCCCGTCTCGTCCCCGCGCCCGGCGGCCGAGGGCCCGGCCCGGAGTTTCGGCCTGTCCTACGGCGACGACGACGAAGGCGACTACGCGGTGTATCGCCTACGGGCCGGCGAGGCCCTGTACTCGAGCGTGGTGGTGCGCTTCACCGGCCGCATCCTGGCCCAGGACGTCAACGCCCTGGCGGCCGAGATCGCCAAACGCAGCGAGATCGAAGACGTCACCGACATTCCGGTGGGATACCAGGTCAAGATCCCTCTCGACCTGCTGCTGCCCGAGTACCTGCCCGCCGGACACCCCCGGCGGGTGGAGTACGAGGCCACCCTGGCCGAGAGCTCGCGTTTCACCAACCAGATTCAGGCGGCGGACCTCCAGGGCATCACGATCATCCTGGATGCCGGCCACGGTGGGGTGGACGTCGGCGCTTCCTTCGCGGGCGTGTGGGAGAGCGTCTACGTCTACGATCTCCAGCTGCGCATCCGCCGGCTGCTGCTCGAGCGGACCGGCGCCGAGGTCTTCCTGACCAGCCGCCAGGGCAACGATTTCGACATCGTCAACCGCGACGTGTTGCCCTACTCGAAAGACCGTCGGGTGTTGACCGATCCGCCCTACCCGGTCGACAGCGGGGTCGGCGTGCACCTGCGTTGGTACCTCGCCAACAGCCTGTTCAACCGCGTGCTGCGCGACGGCGGCGATGCCCGCAAGGTCGTCTTCTTGTCGATCCACGCGGATTCACTGCATCCGTCCCTGCGCGGCGCCATGGTCTACATTCCGGGCGCGGATCTGCGCAGCGGACGCTTCCGCAAGGACGGTACGGCCTTCGCCGCCCGCGCCGAGTGGCGCGAGCAGCCCGAGGTCACGTTCACGTGGAAGGAGCGGGTGGAGAGCGAGGGTCTCTCGCGCCAGCTCGCCAACCAGTTGATCAAAGCTCTAGGCAAGAAGGGCATCGCTACCCACCCTTTCAAGCCCGTGCGCGAGCGGATCATCCGGCAGCGGGCTGCCTTCGTGCCCGCGGTCCTGCGCTACAACGCGGTGCCCGTGAGCCTGCTGCTCGAGGTTTCGAACCTGGCCAACGTGGAAGACCGCGAGCTGCTCCAGACCCGATCCTTCCGCGAGACCATGGCCGAGGCCGTGGTCGAGGCGATCCTGGCCTACTACGGCCAGGGTACCCCCGAGGTCCGGACCGGCTTCGAAGCCGTCGCCGGCCGGTAGGCGTGGTCGGCCGAGCTTCAGCTCGGCCGAGCCGCCGACTTGACCCGCGCGATGAACCGGTCGACATTGGCTTCGAGGACGGGCAAGGGGACCGAGCCGCTGCCCAGCACCACGTCGTGGAAGGCGCGGACGTCGAAGCGGGTACCCAGCTCCTTCTCGGCGCGCTTCCGCAGCTCTTTGATCTTGAGCTCGCCGATCTTGTAGGACAGGGCCTGGCCCGGCCAGGAGATGTAGCGGTCGATCTCGGTGCGGACCTCGTGCAGCGACAGCGCCGTGCGGGAGGCCAGGTAGTCGAGGGCCTGCTCGCGGGTCCACCCGAAGGCGTGGATGCCGGTGTCGACGACCAGCCGGCAGGCGCGCCACATCTCGTAGGTCAGGCGCCCGAAGTTGCTGTAGGGATCGGTGTAGAAGCCGGCCTCGAGGCCCAGCCACTCGCTGTACAGCCCCCAGCCCTCGCCGAAGGCCGAGAGGTAGCTGTGGCGGCGGAAGTTGGGCAGGTTCTCGAGCTCCTGGTTGAGGGCAATCTGCAGGTGATGGCCCGGGACCGCTTCGTGGAAGGTCAGCGCCTCCTGGTTGTAGAAGGGCCGCACCTCGAGCTTGAAGGTGTTGACCCAGTAGATGCCCGGCTGGGTGCTGCCGTGGGGAGACTCGACGTAGCGCCCGCCGGTGTACTTCGGGGCGATCGAGGCAGGGACCGGCTCCACGGTGTAGGGCACCCGCGGCAGGTGGCCAAAGAGCGCCGGCAGCTTGCCGTCCATCCGCTTGGCGATGTAGGACGCCCGCATCAAGAGCTCTTCCGGCGTCTTGGCGTAGAACCGCGGGTCGGTGCGCAGGAAGGTCAGGAACGCCGCGAAGTCGCCCTCGAAGCCGACCTGGCGGATGACCTCCTTCATCTCGGCCTCGATGCGGGCCACCTCGGCGAGGCCGATCTGGTGGACGCGCTCGGCGGTCAGGCCCTCGAGAGTGGTGTATTGGCGCACCAGGTGGTCGTAGAACTCCTTGCCGCCGGGCATCTCGGAGGCCCCGAGAGTGGACCGCGCGCCGGGGATGTAGCGGGTCTCCATGAACTCGAGGAACCGCCGGTAGCCCGGCACGATGGCCTCGACGATGGCCCTCTTGCCTTGGGTGACCAGCTCCGCCCGGTCCTCCTCGGGCACCCCCGGCGGGAAGGCCTTGAAGGGGCTGTAGAGCTCGCTCTTTTCGGGTGCATCGACGATGTGGGCGGTGATCGTGTCGGTGTAGCCGTCGAGCACCACCCGGGGCAGAGTCCAGCCCTTGGCGAGCCCCAGGTCCAACAACGCGATGTGCTCGTCGACGAAGCGCGGCCAGCCGCGCAGCCGGGCGATGTAGTTGCGGTAATCGGCGGTGGTCTTCGGCGTCATCTCTTCGCCCAGCCGAGCGAAGCCCATGTGGAACCCGGAATCCGCGTTGATCGGGAACACGTAGTCGCCAATCTCGAAATCGTGCAGGCGATTCTCGAGCTGGCGGCGGAACATCTGGAAGCTGACCCGGTCTTCGTCCCCGAGCTTCGCCTCGTCGATCTGGCCGAGCTCGCCCAAGAAACCACGGGCGCGCTCGACCTCCACCTTCATCGCCTCCAAGGACACGCTCGGCAAGCGGTCGTCGTACTCGTGGCGCCCCACCGAGGTGGCCATGAGCGGATTGGCCTCGAGCCGCGCCTCCCACTCGCGATCGAACAGCTGATGGAGCCGGGCCGCCTCGTCGGCCCGAGCCGGAAGGGCGACCGCGACGGCGGCGAAGAGCACGAGGAGCGAGATCGAACGCATGGGCGAGCCTCCCGAGGTTCCGGTGGGGGAGTGGGGAGTCTAACCGAGCGGGCCTGCGAGGCCGAGATCCGGAGCGACGGGTAGCTCACCCATGCGATCGAGGAGAGTGGAGAGACGAATCCGGGGACTCGGCGCTAGAATTCACGAAGATTCCTTCGGTCACCCCTGCCCGCCCCTTCGGAAGGAGGTCGCCCATGTCGTCTTCGTCGAGGCTCGCCCTGTCCGTGGTCCTGATCGTGGTTCTCTACACCCCTGCCTTCGCCGGTCCGCCCGATCTCATCTTCGAGGATGACTTCAACGCTGGCCAGTGGAGCACCTGGACCCAGGTCATCGCTCCCAACGCCCAACCGAACTGCAACTGTTACTTCTCGGGGGACTGCGAGAGCGGCAACTTCTGCAATTGGGGTCCCGGTGGGCCGTTCACCGAAGACATCTGCAATTGGCGGACGCCCAAACCCGGTGGCGTTCCCGGCAACGGTTGTACCACCGACGTGCCCTCCGCCGGGCCGATCTGCGACGGCTACTGCTCGCCGACCGCGGGCGGTTCGGTCTTCGCCAACGAACGGCAGCGACTGATCGAGGTCGCTGTCGAGCATTGGGCGGACGCCCTGCTGCGGCCGGCCGAGCGGCCGGGTGGTGGCCCGGTGGACCCGAGAGCGGCCGAGCGGGCCCTGGCGGTGCCTTTCCGGGAGCCGTTCGTGGCCTGGACTTTGGGCCGGCACATCGCTGATGTCCTGATGCTGGCCGCGAGCCCGCGCTACTACGACTACTTCTGCCACTTCGAGTTCGGCATGGAGACGGCCGAGCACTTCGTCGACCTCTCCAACTCCCCTTGCCACGTCCAGGCGGGTTACCTGTCGGTCCGGGCGCTCCTCGGCGAGTACCTCCAGACCGGCGCCGGAGTCGCCGAGCTCGATCGCCTGAAGGACTCGTGCCCAAACTGGCAGGAAATGTTCGCGCCCCGCTGCCCGGCGGGACCGGGTGCCCTCGAGTGCGTCAAGGCCCGGGTGCGCGACGCCGCGGTGTACCTCCGGACCGTCGAGCACTGAACCTCGGAAGAGGGCGGACACGCTGGTCCGCCCCTACGGACCCGTTGTGTAGGGGCGGACCAACGGGTCCGCCCGTTCGGCTTGGCGGGCGGGGGCCGGCTGCCTATTCTTCTTCTCCGAAGTCGGCTGGCTCCGCGCTGGCCGATTCGTCGCCCGCGGCGGCGGGACCGTCCGCGGCGCCGGCGACGCCCTTGCGGCGGCCGCGGCCGCCGCGCCGTCGGCGCCGGGCTCGACGGGGTTTGCCGTTGGCCTCGGCCCCTTCGGCGCCTTCGGCGGCCGGTTGCTCGGGTTCGGGAGGCGCTTCGTCGGTCCCCTCGGGTTCGGCTTCGCGCTGGGGAGCCGCTGCCTCGGATGCTGTGGCGCCGCCGTTGCCGCTCCCTTTTTTGCGGCCGCGCCCGCCGCGCCGGCGGCGCTTGCGCTTGCCCGCCGCGGTGGTGGTCTCGTCGGTCTCGGCATCGCCGTCCGTGGGCTCTTCGTCCTCGTCGTCGGCCACCAGCTGGGCCACGGTGACGATCGGCGCCAGGGGCTTGACGGCGGGGCCCTTGTCGGGGCGCGACGCCCGGACCCGCCGCTCGTCGCCGGGCTCGCGATCGAACCACTCGATCTCCTGGTCGGGACGATGAAGGGCGGGCGAGGCGATCACCTCGACCTGGATGTCGAACTCGTTCTCGAGTGCGGCGATCTCGCGACGGCGGCCGTTCTGGAAGGCGTCGGCGAGCTCGGGGTGGAGCGCGACGCGGACTCGCTTGAGCGAAGTCGCGGCGGCGCGGCCTTCGATCCGCCGCAGGAGATTGAGGCCCACGAGCTCGGGGCTGGCGATCCGGCCGGTGCCGCCGCAGGTCGGGCAGGGGCGGTGGGTCCGCACTTGAAGGGCTTGCTGGATGCGCTGCCGGTTGACCTCGAGCAGGCCGTTCTCGCTGATCCGGCCCACGGACGACCGGGCCTTGTCGGCCTTCATCGCGTCCTTCAAGGTCTTCTCGACCCGGCGGCGGTTCTTCATCGCCCGCATGTCGATGAAATCCACCACCACGAGCCCGCCGAGATCGCGCAGCCGGAGCTGTCGGGCCACCTCCAAGGCGGCTTCGAGATTGGTGTTGACCGCGGTCTCCTCCTGGGTCGCCGCTTTGGTCGAGCGGCCGGAGTTGACGTCGATGGCGGTCAGGGCCTCGGTGCGGTCGATGACGATCGAGCCGCCCGAGACGAGCGGCACGCTGCGACCGTAGATGCCCTCGATCTGGCGGTCGAGGTCGTAGCGGGAAAACAGCGGCGCGCGGTCGGTGTAGCGCGTCAGCCGCATCTTGGTCCGCGGCATGAAGGCGCGCAGGTACTCCTCGGCCTTCTGGTACGCCGCGTCGTCGTCGATCAAGACCTCTTCGATCGTGGCGTCGAGGTAGTCGCGCAGCGCCTGGACGAGCAGGTCCTGATCGCTGTAGAGGAGCTTGGTGCCCTTGCCCTTCTTGGCCTCGACCTCGATCTGCTTCCACAGCCGGACGAGGGCGGCCACATCGCGGGCGAGCGCGGTCTTGTTCTGTTCCGCGGCGTTGGTCCGCACGATGAACCCGAAGCCCTTGGGCACGTCGAGCTTGGCCACCTGGTCCTTCAGCTGGCGCCGCAGGTCCTCGTCTTCCACCTTGCGCGAGACCCCGCGGGTCTCGTCGAAGGGAGTCAGTACGAGATAGCGGCCGGCCAGGGAGAGGTTGGTGGTGAGCACCGCGCCCTTCTGTCCCTCGCTCTCCTTGCTGACCTGAACGACGATCGGCTTGCCACGCTCGAGGACCTCTTCGATGCGTGGCCGATGGTGGTCCTTGGGCTGGTGGTAGAAGGCGTCGGGGCAGACGTCCTGGATCGCCAGGAAACCGTGGCGCTCGGCGCCGTAGTCGATGAAGGCGGCATTCAGGGACGGCTGCACGTTGGCGATCGTGCCGCGGTAGATGTTGCCGCGGGTGACACCGGTCTCCGCGGCCTCGACGTGGAAGCTGTCGAGCGTCGAGTCGGAAACGACGGCGATACGCAGCTCCTCGGGGTGCTGCGCGTTGATCAGCATTCGGCGGGTCAAATAGGGGCTCCTTGGCGAGTCGTTCGAGCGGGGGGAGCGAGGAGCGCTCCAGGCGGGACCCGATTGTATCCGCGAAAGCGGTCATGGGCGAGCTTCGGGCGACGGCGAGGGCTCAGCGAGGTTCTCGCTTACGGCACTTTCCTTGCAAACTTCGCCGGCCGGTTTCTTTCTGACGTCGCGTCGTGTCCCATGTTCCAGGAGGGTCTCGAGCCGCACCGGCTCGAACCGAAAGGAGAGCGACGATGTTCGAAACCTCGATCGAAAAGGCGACCCGGGGCCGACGCCCCAAGAGCCTACGGTACCTGCCCATCGCCCTGGGCCTTCACGGTCTCGTCCTCGGGGTGGTCGTCGTTTCCCAGGTCTGGACCGTCACCGCCGTGGCCGATCCACCAGAGTTCGTCACTTTCCGAGTCGAGCTTCCGCCACCCGCGCCGCCCCCGGGCGGCAGCAAGCCGGTGGTGAAGCCCGACAAGCCGGTCGCGCAGACGCCGCCGGTGGCCCCGACCCAGCCCGAGGATGTGCCGGAGGAAATCGCGCCGGCGACCGCGGGGATGGACTCGACGTCCACCCAGGAGGTCAACGGCGGCCTGCCGGATCTGGGTGGCGGCGAGGGTGAAAGCGAAGGGCCCGGCATCGGCGATGGCCCCGAGCTCGAGCCCGCACCGGAGCCGGACCTCACCGTGCCCGTGGAGCTGAGCGATGACATGGTGGCTCCGGTGGTGCTCCGCCGGGTCGACCCGAAGTACACGCCCCTCGCCATCGCGGCCCGCAAGAACGGTGTCGTAGTGGTCCAGGCCACGATCACCCGCGAAGGCAACGTGGTCGATGTTCGAGTGATGAAGACCCTCGGCTACGGGCTCGACGATGCCGCCGTCAACGCCGTGCGGCAGTGGAAGTTCAAGCCCGCGGAGCGCTTCGGTCGGCCGGCGGCGGTGCTGTACAACCTGACGGTGAAGTTCCAGCTGCGGTGATCCCTCGAAGTAAGGGCGACGCATGCGTCGCCCTTACCCTCCCCGGCCGCCACGGGGGACGGCCGCTGCCTCTAGATCATTGATTTCTATGGGCAGCGGCCGGGCTCGTCCCGGCCGGGGGTGCGGGGGCCGGTTCTCCCCCCTAGAACCGCAACCGGTACGTTGCCGAGATCGTCCTTCCCGGCTCCGGCCGGAAGAACGTCGCGTTCGAGAACTCGGCGTAGAGCTCGTCGGTCAGATTGTCCGCGATCAGGACGAGCTCGTGGCGTTGGCGGTTCCGTTCGAACAGGGTCACTCCGCCGGACAGGGTGTGGATGGTGAATCGCGGCAGGACCGTGCCCACCAGCGGTTCCGGCTCGCCGGGCTCGAGGGCCACGTCGACCTCGCCGTTGGCGCGCACGCGGTACTCCACCCAGTAGCGATCCGAGCTCGGCGACCAGCGCACGTAGGCGTTGATCTTGTCGGCGTAGAGGTCCGCGACGGGGACCACGGTGGCGCCTTCGCGCTCGCCGTCGAGGTGGGTGTAGTTGGCGCCGACCACCAGGCCCTTGTCCCACCGCCAGCCCACGGCCAGCTCGACACCGTCGAAGGTCAGGCGGTCCACGTTGCGCTGCTGGACCACCGAGCGAGCGCCGCTCTGGCGGATCGCATCTTGGGCGGCGGCGGGCAGGGCGGCGATCTCGGCGGCGGTGAGGAAGTGCTGGACGATGCCGTCGCGGATCTCGTTGCGGAACACCACCAGCTCACCGAACGCGTTGCTGCGCCGGTACTTGAGGCCCAGGTCCCAATTCCGGCTGCGCTCCGAGGTCAGGTCCGCGTTCAGGATCTGGAAGCCGATGCCCTCCGGCGTGATGCCGTTGAACAGCCGCTCGATGATGTTCGGCGCCCGAAACGCGGTGCCGTAGGAGGCGAGCAGGTTGATCTCGTCGGTCGCCTGGTAGGTGGCGGTGAGGGCGCCCACCAACTGGTCGTCGTCGAAGTCGAGGCCGGTGATGTCCCAGTCCGGCGTCGCACGGGCCTCGGTCGAGACCTTCTGGTACCGGGCGCCAGCGGTCACTCGGACCCGCTCGCCCAAGGCGATCTCGTCCTGCGCGAAGGCCCCCCAGCTGTTGTTGACGGCGTTCGGGGCGTTGGCCCGGTCGCTCTCGGACACGATCGGTACCACCACCCCGCGGGGGAAGCGCAGGAAGGTCGTGGTGATCGACGAATCGGTGTTGGTCGACTCGTCCCGGGAGACCTCGAAGCCGTAGGTCAGGAGGTGCCGGCCGAAGCCCTTGATCGCCTCGGTCCGGATGCCGGTGGTGTCGAGGTCGGTGAAGTTAGCGGTGAGCGCCGCGAGGCTCGAATTCGGGAAGCCCGGCCCGATGGGCCCAATGTCCACCTGGATGTCGTTGTTGAGAGCGCGCTCGTTGCTCTGCTGGTAGACCTTGACGTCGAGCGTATCGACCAGCGCCGCGTTCAGCGAGCCCAGGTAGTACAGGGCCGCGCGGTCGAAGTCCTGGAAGGGGTAGAAGATCCGGATGCGTGCCCCGCTGGTGTCGCCGATCGCCTCGGGCTCGACCAGGCCGAAGCCAGACTGGTCGGCGCGATACCGGTTGAGCTTCAGCTGGAAGGTGTGGTCGTCGCTGAGCCGATAGCCGAGGACGCCGAAGTAGTTGTCGTCGCGGACGCCGGAGTCGACCACCGGGGTGTCCTCGGCGAGGTGGAGGTTACCGAAGGTGCCGCTCGGGGCATCGTACTCCTCGACATCGCGATAGCTGCCCGCGAGCAGGAACGAGAACGGCCCGCGCTCGCCTTCGACCGAGGCGTGGATCCGTTGCTGGTCGCCGGCGGTCACGAAGCGGGCTTCGAGACTGCCACCGAAGCGCGCGCCCTCCCGGTAGCCGGGCACCTTGGTGATCAGATTCAGGACGCCGCCGATGGCGTCGCTGCCGTAAAGCACCGAGGCCGGGCCGCGGACCACTTCGACGGTTTCCACGTCGGCCAGGTCGACCAGACCCGAGATCTCACCGAAATCGGTCTGGCGGCGCGGGTTGTTGAGGCGCAGGCCGTCTCCCAGAAAGAGCACCCGCAGGCCGCGCTGGCCGCGAATCACCGGGCGAGCCTGGTTGGGGCCGACGCCGTTGACATCGGTGCCGGGCAGGTCGCGCAGCAGGAGCGCCGCGTTGTCTGGCGCCCGGCGCTCGAGCTCGGCGGCGTCCACCACCGACACCGGAGTGGCGACTTGGAAGGTATCGGCGTCGTGGCCGAGGGCAGTCACGGTGGTGGCGGCGAAGAAGGAAGCCGCCGGAGCCTCCTCGGTGGTGGCATCGGCGGCAGCGGTCGCCTCGTCCGCGGGTGCCGCGGCCTCGGGTGCGGGCTGGGCGGTCGTCGCGGTCGAGCACAGGAAGAAGAAGAGCAGGGCGGTCGGGTGGATCCAGGCACGTTTCATCGCGTTCCTCCCGGGAACGGGGGCATCACCGAACCCGCGCGCCGGCAAGGCGGTAGCGGGAACGGTCGGTCGGGTTCTCTCTCGATTGCGGGGGCGAAGGACGACGCCTCAGCCGAACGCGGGAGGAGGACGCGGGAGGAACGGAGGAATGGGGCGACGGGGATGGGCGGGCGAAGTCGGACCGGTGTGTCGGTGAGCCACCGCGAGGGGGACGGGCGCGCGCCGTTCGCCGCGACCGAGGGTCACCCGGGCGAGGAGCTCGCCTGCGAACCCCAGGGCGGCCACCGCGGGCAAGGCCAGCCACTCGGGACTCAGTGCCACCGCCGGAGTGGCGCCAAAATGGAGCACCAGGGCCGCCAGCCAGAGGACCAGCGCGCGACGGTCCCGGAACAGTGGGACACCGCGGCTGCGCAGAGCCACGAGGCCCGCGAGCAGCAGAACGGTGGCGGCCCAGCGCAGGGCCACGCCGGGTTCGCGAATCGATGTGTCGATCAGGCGCTGCCAGAACAGATCCGCGTGGAACGCCCCGAGGCCGGCCACGGCCGCAAGGCCGAGCCAGCGTAGGGAGTGGGCGAACGGGCGTCCGCGGTGAGTCATCGCCGGCAGGCTAACACAGGGGTTCAGGGCCGACCCCACCCAGAAAGGTGGAACACTTCGGCGTGGGCCGAGGCCGAGGCGGCCCAGGTAAATTCGTTCGCCCGAGCCCTCGCCAGTTCTCCGAGCCGGCGCCGCAGATCGTCGTTTTCGGCCACCTCGGCGATGCGGGCGGCCCACTCGGCCGGATCGTCGGGCGAGGCGAAGAGCGCCGCTTCTCCGCAGACTTCGCGCAATACCGGAATATCGCTCGCCAGGAGCGGCACTCCCGCCGCCGCCGCTTCGAGGAGCGGCAGCCCGAAGCCCTCGTAGTGGGACGGAAAAACAAAAGCCAGAGCCCGCCGGTAGATCGTCGCCAGGGCCGGTGCCTCAACGTAGCCCAAATGGTGGAGCCAGCCCTCGGCCTGGCCGCGGGTGATCTCGCCCTGGAGCTCGGCGGATTTCCAGCCCAGCTTGCCGCACAACACGAGGCGTGGTGCATCGTCGCCGGTGAGCGATCGGTGATGCCAGGCCGCCAGCAGTGTCGCCAGGTTCTTGCGCGGCTCGAGAGTGCCCACGAAAAGCACGTAGCGCTCGGGCAGGCCAGGCACCGCGGCCCCGGCATCTTCAAGGGCGAGCTGGCCGGGACCGTGGTGGATGGCCACCACCCGGGCCGCTCCCGCGAGGCCGCTGTCGATGATCTCGCGCCGCACCGCTTCGCTCGGCGTGATCAGTGCCACGGCCTCGAAGGCGGTGCGGTCGAGGCGCTCCTCGAGGTCGAGCAAGGTGCGCTCGTCGAGGGTCCAGGCGAGGTGGCGAAACGCCAGGTCGTGGACCGTGGCGACCAGGGCTCCGTGGCCGCGGGCGAGCAGGAACCGGTTGGGCAGGAAGAAGTTGGGGGCGAAGAGCACGCGGTTGCGGTCGAGCGCCACGAGCACGGGGCCGAGCCGTCGCAGTAGGCGGATCAGCCAGCCCTGGGGCACCAGGGTGCCCGCCGGCGGGCGGTAGGAGACGACCTCGATGGCTCGGCCCGCGGGCAGCCGCACCGTGGGTGGCGACAGGTCCGGGCTCGGTACCAGGCTCGGGCCGTAGAGCCGGAGAATCAGGTCGTCGCGGTCCGCCAGCTCGTCGAGCAGTCGGTGGAGATACCACCCGATGCCGGTCAGGGGCTCCCAAAACGGGTTGATGTCGACCGCCACGGTGAGTCGAGGGTCGTTGCGACGGCGAGCGAGCTCCGAGCCCTCGAAGGCGAGCCAATGGAACAGGTCCCCGACCCGTGACGGCCGAATCCGCGCCAGGATGCGCAGCCCGAGCCGGTATGGCGGTCCCAGGAGCTTCTTGTGCAGCGGCTTGCCGGCCATCGCCTAGATCGACTTCTTCCAGGTGAACTGGGGAATCAGCTGGCCTGCCGCGGAGAGCTCGATCAGGGTGGCCAGCCGCTTCTCTCGGGTGGCTTCCTGCTTGGCGCTCACCACCCACCAGATCGCCGCCTTGCGGTAGGACGGCGGTCGCGAGCCGAAGAACTCCTCAGCCGCCGCGTGCTCGGCGAGCCGCGCGGCGTAGGCGGCGGGCAACTCCACGGAGCGTTGCTCGAAGGAGTACACCCCGGAGCGATTCTCTCGGCGCAGGGCGAAGGCCGCGAGCCCGGCCGAGCGCATGCGGCCCTCGGCGGTCAAGACTTCGACCCGGGAGACATTGACGGCGCTCCAGATGCTGGTCGGCTTGCGGGGGGTGAAGCGAATGGTGAAGGCCCGGTCGTCGAGGCTCTTGCGCAGGCCGTCGATCCAGCCGAAGCACAGGGCCTCGTCGACCGTCTCCGGCCAGGTCACGCTGGGCTCGCCGGTTCCTTTCTTGAAATATCCCACCCACAGCTCCCGGGCCGTGGCGTGGTGCTCCTCGAGCCAGGCGCGGAAGTCCGCGGGGGTCGGGAAAAAGCGGATGTCGGCGGGGGTCATGGAGGTTCGAGATCCTAACCGACTCACCCCGTGCGGGTCCGGGAAGGCAGCGAGATAGACTCCCGCCCCGTGCTGCGTCGCCCTCTCCGAGGATTCGCGATCCTCATCCTGGCCCTGGCCCTGCTCGGCCATTGGCTCTACTGGTACCAGCCGAAGGAACGGCCCGGAGCCGCCGACCCGGCGGATCTTCCCGCCCGCCTGCTCGCCGACCCGCGGGCGAGCCTCGCCCTCTGGTTGCCCTTTCCGCACCAGAATCTCTCGGCGGCGAACGACGCGCTGGGCGACCTCGAAGCCGTGGCCACGGCCCTGGCCCGGCGGGGCAGCCACGACGCTCGAGCCCGCCCGGTCGAGCTTCCCCGGTTCGGCCCCTTCGTGGCCCCGCCGGCGCGCGAGCTCGGCGCCGCCTGGTACCCGGACGGCGGAGTGGCGATCGCGGCCCGGGTCTACCCTGGCTTGGCCCTCTTCGCCCGTCTGGCCGGCAAAGTCGCCGGCAACCCCTGGCTCGCCGGTGGCACGGTGCAACTCGCGGGAAAGAACGCCACGGTTACTTGGGACGGCTCGCTGTGGCTCGCCAGGACTGACGGCGCCGTCCTGCCCGGCCCCGTCGACAGCTCCGACCCAGGCCCGCCCCTCGATCTCGGCGCGTTCGCCCTCGGTCGCGGCTCCGCTGCGCCGCCGCTCCCTGCCGGCCGCTACCACCTCCGACGCAATGCCGCCGGCGCTCTCGAGGCCGAGCTCGCGGGCGGCGTTCCGTGGCCGGCCGTTCCCCCGGTGACGCTCGCGACCGCCGAGGCGGCGCTGCTCGTCGTTCGTGGCGCGGGCCGACCCGACTGGATCGAAGCCTTCGAGAGCCCCGGCGCCCTCGCCGTGTCCGCCCACGCCGCGAGCTCGGGCCTGCCCCAGTCGGCCACGTTCGCGCCGGCGGGCTTCAAGGCCTGGAAACTGCCCGCCCGCGGGCTGGCGGAGCTGTTGAACGGCGAGCCCGAGGAGCTCGAGCAGTCGGGCCTGCGCCTGGTCGCCACGGAGGAGGTCAGCCGCGCGACGGCCGAAGCCCTCGCCCCCACCGTCGCGGCCTGGCTGGGTCCGAGTCACCCGGATTTCGTGGTCGGCCTGTGGCTCGAGCCGAGGGCGGTGCGCCGGGCCCTCGGCGGCTCCGCCCGGCTCTTCGCCGACCTGCCCTTCCTCGGCCACCGCCGCGAAGCCGCCACGATCGACGACTGGCGCACCGTCCTCACTCCCCTCGACGGCTTCGCGGAAGTCTCGGTGGTGATCTTCGAGAACCCGGACCGGGCGCGGATCACGCTGGTGCCGAGAGTGGAGCGGGGCGGGGGGTGAACTCGACCGCCGGCGGCGGTGTATCCTCCCTCCGTCATTCTCGACTTCGACGGAGTGCGCATGACCGGGCACGTGTTCATTTCGCATGCGACGGTGGACGACGGGTGGGTGGCGGAGCTCGTGACGGCGCTCGAGGCGCGAGGCATCGCCACCTGGACGGATTCTCGAGCCCTCGCGGGCGGCGACCGGCTGCGGCCCGAAATCGAGCGGGCGATCGACGAGGCGCGGCACTTCCTCGTGGTCCTCGGCCCGGAGACGATGAACTCCGAGTGGGTGATCGACGAAGTCCGCCAGGCGCAGGAGGTCGCGAAGCGCCGGCCGGAGTACCAGGTGGTCCCGCTGATCCGTCCCGGCGTGGCCCCCGCGGCCTTGAAGCTGTGGTTCGGGGAAGCGCCCCTGGCGGTGCGGCTCGGTGCCGGCCCGGGGGCGCTCCAGGCGGCGTTGCCGCAGATTCTCGAGGCCCTCGGCGAGGCCTTGCCCCGCGACGAGGCGGCCGCCCCGCCCCGTGTCAGCTCAGCCTTTGCCGATCTCACTCTCGCCCTGTCCGAGCCGGGTTTCGACGCCGCGGGCAAGCCCACCGCCCGGGCCGAGCTGACCTACGACCCGCCCGCGGGCACGGCGCCCGAGCAGTCGAGCCGCGCTTTCTCCTTCACCGCCCCCCTCGGGACCCCCGAGTTCGAGCGGATCGGCTGGTACCTCGAGAGATCCTGGGGTTGGCCCGGCTCGGTGGTGGCGGAGCAGCAGCAGGAGGTGGCCCGGGAGCTGCCGCGCTGGGGTCGCAAGCTCTTCGACGCCGCCCTGGGAGTCGAGAAGGCTCGCGCCGTGCTCGCGGCTTGGAGCGCCACCCCCGTTGCGGTCGAACGGCGGTTCACCGTGGAAGTCGACGAGTCGCCCCTCGATGACGGCGACGAGGAGGCGGTGGCCCGGGCGGCGGAGGCCGGTGCCCTGCTGCTCGCCCTGCCGTGGGAAATCCTCCGCGATGAGGAGGACTACCTCTTCCACGGCACCCGGGCAGTGCGCGTGCGCCGCCGGATCAAGAACACCAAGGCCCTGCCGGCAATCGAGATCGCCGCGCCGCTGCGGGTGCTTCTGGTCAGCCCGCGGCCCGAGGAAGAGAACCGGGTGGGCTACATCGACCACCGGGTCAGCGCCTGGCCCTTGGTGGAGGCTCTGGCGCCGTTGGGTGACCTGGCCGAGTTGACCGTGCTCCAGCCGCCGACGTTTGCGGCGCTCCAGGAGGAGCTCGGGAGGGGCTCGTACCACGTCGTCCATTTCGACGGCCACGGCGTGTTCAACCGCGCCCGGAAAGCGGGCGAGCGCGACGGCTTCGGCGCCCTCGTCTTCGAGCACCCGGACGACGAGCAGGCGCTCGAGGACCGCCGGGCGGAGATCGTCCCGGCGGACCGCATGGCCGCCCTGATGCGCGATCGCCGGGTGCCCTTGGTGTTCCTCGAAGCGTGCCAGAGCGCCCAGGCCGAGGACACCGTGACCTCCTCCGTGGCGGGCCGGCTGCTCGCGGGCGGGGTGGGCTCGGTGGCGGCGATGAGCCACAGCGTGCTGGTGGAGACGGCCCGGCGGTTCGTCGGGGTGTTCTACCGGCGGCTCGCTGCGGGCGACCGCGTGGGCCGGGCAATGCTGGCAGGCCAGCAGTATTTGTGGACGGACCCGCGGCGCGGCGAGACGTTCTACGGTGAAATGGAGCTGCAGGACTGGTTCGTGCCGGTGCTGTTCCAGGAGGAGCACGACCCGCACCTGGTGCCCGCGGGCACCAGCGTGGCGGTGCAGGCGGACCTGGAGGAGGCCCGGCGCCGGGCGTTCGCATGGTTCCCGCCGCAGGACCACGGCTTCGTGGGCCGTAGCCGCGAGCTCCTGGCCGCGGAGAGGCTGCTGTGCCGGCGAGGTGCGGCGGCGCCGCGGTACCTGGTACTGGTGGGGGAAGGCGGCGAGGGCAAGACGACGGTGGCCTGCGAGCTGGCCCGCTGGCTGGTCGACAGTCGTCGCTTCGAGCGCCCCGCCTTCGTGAGCGTAGAGCACGTGCCGGACGCCCGGGCCGTGCTCTGGCAGATCGGCGAGCAATTGGTAGCGCAATTCGCGACGCGGGCCGCGGAGTCGAACGAGGCGGCGTTGCAGCTGGTGGAGCGGGCGCTCGGGGAGCACCCGACGATCCTGGTGGTGGACAACGTGGAGTCCCTGTTGCCAGAGCGGGCCGACGGCGGTTACGGGGCCGAGCCGGAGGTCGCGCGGGCGATTTTCGAGCTTCTGGCCGGCCTCGCCCGATGCGGGCGCACGCGGCTAGTGCTGACCAGCCGGGAGCGCTTGCCGGAGCCGTTTGCGACCCACCACCGGCCCCTCGGCCGCCTCGAGAGGAGGGATGCCGAGGAGCTGGTGAAGGAGGTGCTGCGGCAGGAGGGGACGCGGGGGAAAGAGCTCCCCAAGGACCAGATCGACCCACTGATCGAAGCCGTCGGCGGCCACGCGCGGGCGCTCGTGCTGATCGCGAAGGAGCTGCGGGACCGGGATCTCGCGCCCACGAAGGAGGCCGTCGACCAGATCCTGGCGGATCTCGACCGGAGGTTCCCGGGCGATCGGGAGAGATCGCTCCTCGCAAGCGTCGAGCTGTCCCTCCGCCGGCTGCCGCCAGGGATGAGGACGAAGTTGGCGCCTCTGGCGGTGTTCCGGAGTGGGGGGCATTTGTGGGTGATTGCGACGGTGCTCGGGTTGGATGTCGAGAACGGCGAGGCGGTGGAGTTGGCCCGGGAGCTCGGGGCGGTGCGGTTGGCGGAGCCGATGGCCTATGGGTACTTGCGCTTCGACCCGGCGCTGTCGTTGGCCCTCGGAAAAGAGCTGGGTGAGGAGGAAAGAGCGACGGCCGAGGCGGCGTGGCAGGAGGCCATGGCAGCGTTCACCGACTGGCTCTATAAGCAGAAGTTCGGAGCGAATCCGGAGGTGGCGACGGCGCTAACGGTGTTGGATGGAGCCAACCTGGTGGCGGCGCTCGAGGCGCGGTTTCAAGGGGCAGGGGAGGGGGACTTCGAGGGAGTGGTGGAGACGGCAACGAGCCTCGAGGCGCTCTTGGCAGCGGTGAATCGCCCACGGGCGCTGGCGCGGGTAGTGGAGATCCGCGAGGCGGCAGTGGGGCTGCTTGGGGGCTGGAGCGCGGCCCGGTTTAACGCCGAGTCCGCCGCGGTGGACCGGCTGCTCGAGGCCGGGCGGTTCCACGAGGCCGGTGCGGCGGCTCGGCTGTTGGTGGGGCGGGCGGTGGCGGCTGGGGAGGAGGCGTACTCGGTCGCGGCCTACCAGATCGCTGAGGCCCATGCTCGCCTCGGCCGCTCGCTCAAGAATGCGGGCTCGGCGGCGGCGGCCTTGGAGCCCCTCGCCGAAGCGCGCCGACGGTTCGAGGTTCTGGCCACGACGGGAGACCAGGACGCTGTGCGGATGGCCTCCGTTTGTAGGACCGAGCTCGGGGATTGTCTTCAATTTCTGGGCCGGCTCGAGGAGGCCGCGGAGGAGTACGAGGCCGCTATCCGGCTCGACGAAGCCCGGGGGGAAGTTCGCGATATTACCGTGGGCAAGTTCAATCTCGGGTCCGTTCGGCTCCGCCAGCGCCGCTTTGACGAAGCGCTGGCCGCCTATGAAGAAGCCCGGAAGACCGTTGAGCAGCTAGGCGAGCCAGAGTTGGTGGCCGCCGCCTGGCATCAGATCGGGATGGCCCACAGAAAGGCCGGCCAGCCGGAGGCGGCAGAGCGGGCTTACCAGGAGTCCCTGCGGATCAAAGTTCAGCGAAGGGACCGCGTCGGACAAGCTCAATCCCTGGGCGAGCTCGGCAATCTTTACTCCTCTACGGGGCGCCGGGAAGACTCTGTGCGCGCCTTCCGGCAAGCCGCGGGCATCTTTTCCGAACCCGGCATCGGCAACCTTATTAACGAGGGCCGGGCGCGTTACAACGCGGCCGATGACTTGGTGCAACTCGGCCGGCTCGACGAGGCCCGAACGGAGCTTTCGCGGGCAATCGAATGCAGTGCCCGATTTGGCCATGCGGCGGAGCCGTGGAAGACGTATAACCTCCTCACGAAGCTCGAAACCGCTGCGGGCAACTCCCCGGCCGCCGCCGGGGCTCGCCGGCACGCCATCAGCCTCTATTTGACCTACCGCCGCGATGGTGGGCAGAGCCTGGTGGGTGGCTCAACCGCGCAGTCTTGCCAGACGACGCGCGACGCCGTTCACAACGGCCAGACCGAGGCAGCCGGCGCGGAGCTGGCCGAACTCGTCGGCCGACCCGATCTTCCTCCCTACCTGGCTCCGGTTCTTCGCGCTCTGCAGGCCATTCTCGCTGGTTCCCGAGATCCTTCATTGGCGGAGGTCCCGGCGTTGGACTACGACGACGCGGCGGAGATTCACCTGCTGCTGGAGCAGCTGGCGGCAGCGGGGTAGCGGGCCAGCCCGGGGGCCGGCCCCGCGGCGAAGAGGGCGGCCACGGGGGGCCGCCCCTACGGGACGGAAACGCCGGATTCTCAGGGGTTTCCCGGAGGGCGGCGAGGAAGCGAGGACCGGGAGGTGAGGGTGTCGGCGGTGGCGCCCGCCACCCAGGAGGGCACGGCATGCCGTGCCCCTACCCGCAGAACGAACGAAACCGCCAGAAAAACGACGCTTTCTTTCTCCCCCTCTCCCGGGTGGTGGTCCAGGTGCGGCGAGGGAGAGGGGGCCCGGGAGGTGAGGGCTCAGGCCAACCCGGCGCCTGAGGCCGCCTTGAGTCAACCGCCGTCATTGACTCCCCTTCCCCCCTTCCGCTACCCTTCCCGCTTCCGGCCCGGCCGGCTTGGGACAACACCGCCATGAAGTTGCGATTAGACGACATCGGCGAAGAGCCCTTCCGCTGGCAAACCGAGGAACGAGTCGATCTAACGTCTCTCGGCCGGCCCGAGGTGGTGAGCCTTTCGCCAGTCGATTGGAACGGAACCGTGTCGCCCCTGGAGTCGGGCTTTCTGCTCCAGGGCCGACTCCGGTACGATCAGACGCTGGTTTGCCAGCGTTGCCTCGAGCCGGTGACGGAAACGGTGGAGTCGGGGGTCGAGCTGATGCTCGTTCGCCACGAAACTGGTGCCGGCGAAGAGGAGCGGGAGCTCGAGGACAAGGACCTCGGTGTGATGGTGGTCGATGGCGACGAGGTCGACTTCACCCCCATCCTCGAGTCCGAGATCCAGCTGGCAATTCCGATGCGGGTGTTGTGCCGCGAAGATTGTCGGGGCCTGTGCCCCACCTGCGGCGCGAACTTGAATGAAGGACCCTGCGGCTGTCGACGCGACGGCACCGACCCGAGATGGTCGGCCCTCGCGTCCCTGAAGGACCGGTTGCCGCCCGGCCACGAACGCTGACGGGGCCGCCCCTCGCGGACCCGCGAAGATTTCGAAAGGTTCGAACGATGCCCAATCCCAAGCGACGTCATTCCAAGGCGCGGCGCGACAAGCGCCGGGCCCACGACGCCCTGACCGTGCCGGCCGCCTCGGTGTGCCCCAGCTGCGGTGAGACCAAGCAGCCCCACCGGGCCTGCTCCCATTGCGGCCACTACCGGGGCCGCGAAGTCGTCGAGGTCAAGACCAACCTCTGAGGCTCGGGGCCTCGTCCGCCGGTCCAGCCGACCGCGAAGGCGGGGCCGGCTCGGGGAGAACACCGATCGACCCCTCGCCGGAACGCATGCGCATCGCCGTCGACGCCATGGGGGGTGACTTCGCGCCCGCCTCGGTCGTGGACGGCGCCGTCCAGGCCACGGCCGACGACGGCGTCCAGGTCCTCCTGGTCGGCCAGCGCGAAAAGATCGAGCGCGAGCTGGCCCGCCACTCCGGCTGGGATCCACAGCGCCTCGAGGTCATCCACGCCACCGACGTCGTGGGCATGGACGAGACCGCCACCGTTCCCCTGCGGCGCAAACCCGATTCGTCGCTGCGCGTCGCCGCCGAGCTGGTCAAGTCCGGCCGTGCCCAGGCCATGGTCACCGCCGGCAACACCGGCGCCGCCATGGTGGTCGCCAAGAAGATCATCGGGACGGTGCCGGGAGTCGATCGCCCCGCTCTGGCCGCGGTCCTGCCCAACGCCCACGGTCGCACCGTGCTCCTCGACGTCGGCGCCAACGTCGACACCAAACCCTCCCAGCTCCGCGAGTTCGCCGTCATGGGCCACTCCTACGCCCAGGAGGTGCTCGGCATCCTGCGCCCGCGCATCGGCCTGCTGTCGATCGGCGAGGAGGCTTCGAAGGGCTCGGACCAGACGCGCGAGGTGTTCAAGGTGCTCTCGGGCACGGGGCTGCGCTTCCTGGGCAACGTCGAAGGGCGCGACATTTGGAACGGCGCCATCGACGTCGTGGTCTGCGACGGCTTCGTCGGCAACGCGGTGTTGAAGAGTGCCGAGGCGGTGGCCGAGCTTTTTGGCGGCATGATTCGCGAGGAGATCGCCAGGACCTGGCGGACCCGGCTCGGGTACCTGCTCGCCAAACCCGCCATCGTGGGCTTTCGCCGACGCACGGACTACGCCGAGTACGGCGCGGCACCGCTGCTCGGGGTCGATGGCGGCTGCTTCATCGGCCACGGCCGCTCGAGTGCCAAGGCGATCAAGAACGCCATCCGGCGCGCGACCGAGTTCGTCTCCGCCCGCGTCCATGTCAAGATCCGCGCGAAAGTCGCCGAGCTCCACAACCAGGAAGCGGAGCTGCTGGGGTTCTTCGAGCGGCGACGCTAGGGGCGAGAACAGTACATGAGCGAGACACGGTGGGCGTTCGTCTTTCCGGGCCAAGGGTCCCAGAAGATCGGCATGGGGCGCGATTGGGTGGAGGCCTCAGCCGCTGCTCGAGCGGTCTTCGATGAGGCTGACGAGATGCTCGGCTTCGGGCTCGGCAAGCTGTGCTGGGAAGGCCCGGACGACGAGCTCGCCCTGACCGCGAACCTCCAGCCGGCTCTTCTCGCCACTTCCATCGCCATTCATCGAGCGACCCGGCCCGCGCTGCCGGCGCCCGTGGCCGTGGCCGGCCACAGCCTGGGCGAGTACTCGGCGCTGGTCGCCGCCGGCGTGCTCGAGCTCGGCGACGCGCTGCGCCTGGTGCGTCGGCGCGGTGAGCTGATGCAGGCCGCGGTGCCGGTGGGGGAGGGCGCCATGGCGGCCATTCTGGGCTTGGACGACGAGGCCGTCGACACTCTGGTGGCCGAGGCCGCCGAGGGCGAGGTGCTCGCCGTGGCCAACCGCAACGCCCCCGGCCAGCTGGTGATCGCGGGGGCCACCGCGGCGGTCGAGCGGGCCGTGGAGCTGGCTCGCGGCCGGGGCGGAAAGCCCAAGATCCTGCCCGTTTCGGCACCCTTCCACTGCCCGCTGATGCGGCCGGCCCGCGAGGGCCTGGCGCCGATGCTCGAGGCCACCGCTTTCGCCGATCCCGCGTTACCCGTGGTGGTCAACGTCGATGCCGCCCCGATCACGACCGGCGCCGCGGCTCGCGACGCCCTGGTGCGCCAGATCGACGGCACCGTGCGGTGGATCGAGTCGATCGCCGTGATGACCGACCGGCTGGGCGCCACGGGTGTCGTCGAAGTGGGCCCCGGCGCGGTGCTCCAGGGCCTCGTCAAACGCATTCGCCCCGACGCCCAGCGCTTCGGCCTGGCCGACCCGGCCGGCCTCGACGCCCTGCTCGCCCATCTCGCGACCTGAACTTCCAAGGAGCTCCGGCATGTTTCGACTGGACGGCAAGACCGCGCTCGTGACGGGCGCGTCCCAGGGGATCGGCGAAGCGATCGGGCGCCTGCTGGCGAGCCAAGGTGCTCGGGTGATCCTCGCGGCACGCAACGAAGACAAGCTCGTAACCCTGGCGGCGGAGATCGCCGCCGCCGGCGGCGAGGCCGCGGCCCTGCGCCTCGACCTCGCGGATTCCGCCGCCCTGCCCGGGCGGATCGCGTCGCTGCCCAAAGAGTGGAGCGAGATCGACATCCTGGTCAACAACGCCGGGGTGACGGCGGACGGCCTGCTGGCCCGCATGTCCCTCGAGGACTGGAACCGCGTCTTGACCACCAACCTGACCGGCGCTTTCGTCCTCACCAAGGAGCTCATTCGCGGCATGATGCGGCGCCGCTTCGGTCGCATCGTCTCGGTTTCCTCGGTGGTCGGGCTGATGGGCAACGCGGGCCAGGCCAACTACGCCGCCTCCAAGGCGGGGCTGATCGGCTTCTCGAAGTCCGTCGCTCGGGAGCTCGGCAGCCGCGGCATCACGGTCAACGTGGTCGCCCCGGGGTACATCGAAACCGCCATGACCGCCGACCTTCCCGAGGACGTGCGCACCGGGCTCCAGTCCTCGATCGCTCTCAAGCGGCTCGGCCATGTCGACGACATTGCCGCCGCGGTTCTCTTTCTCGCCAGTCCGGAAGCCGGGTATATTACCGGCCACACACTGAACGTCTCGGGAGGCCTCTATATCTGACCGACCGCCGCGGTCGAGACCTGAAGAACCGGCTCGCGGCCGAGCCGACCGATTCGTTGACACCCGTACTCTCCCTCGTCGAGCTCGATCCGGAACTGTGTTAAAAAGCCGGGCAGCTTTCCGAGGACCTCAAGGAGGATTCCCCAGCATGAGCGTCGCAGACAAGGTCAAGAGCATCATCGTCGAGCAGCTCGGCGTCGACGCGGAAGAAGTCACCATGGACGCCAGCTTCACCGACGATCTCGGCGCCGACTCGCTCGACATCGTCGAGCTCGTCATGGCCTTCGAAGAAGAGTTCGGCATCGAAATTCCGGACGAAGAGGCCGAGAAGATCGGCCGCGTCAAGGAAGCCGTCAGCTACATCGAAAAAAACAAGGGCGAGAACTAAAAACGCCGCCCGAGGCGCCGAAGACATGTCGACCACAGTGCGACGCCGGGTGGTGGTGACCGGAGTGGGGCTCGTGTCCCCGCTCGGCATCGGCACCCGAAAGACCTGGGATGGCCTTCTCGGCGGTGAGATCGGCGTCGGGCCGATCACCCGCTTCGACGCCTCGGAGTACCCGTGCCGGATCGCCGCGGAAGTCAAAGGGTTCGACCCCCTGGACTTCATCGACAAGAAGGAAGTCAAGAAGAGCGACACCTTCATCCACTACGCCATCGCGGCGGCGGAGTTCGCCGTGCGGGATGCCGGTCTCGAGGTCACGCCCGAGAACGAGGAGCGGGTGGGGGTGATCATCGGCTCGGGCATCGGCGGCCTGCCGCTGATCGAGGCGACCCACCAGACCCTGATCGACCGCGGCCCTTCGCGGATCTCCCCGTTCTTCATCCCGGGGCTGATCGTCAATCTGGCGGCCGGCCACGTCTCGATCCGCTACGGCGCCAAAGGTCCCAACGAGAGCCCCGCCACCGCCTGCACCACCGGCCTCCACGCGGTGGGCGGAGCCTATCGGCAGATTCAGCACGGCTACGCCGACGTGATGATCACGGGCGGCGCCGAGTCGGTCATCGCGCCGCTCGCCGTGGGCGGCTTCTCGGCCATGCGCGCCCTGTCCACCCGCAACGACGAGCCGCGGCGCGCCTCCCGCCCCTGGGACCGAGACCGTGATGGCTTCGTGATCGGCGAGGGCGCCGGCATCGTAATTCTCGAGGAGCTGGAGCTCGCGCGCCGCCGGGGCGCCCCGATCTACGCCGAGGTCGTCGGCTACGGTATGAGTGCCGACGCCTACCACCTGTCGGCACCGCACCCGGAGGGCGACGGCGCAGTGTTGGTGATGAAAAACGCCCTGCGCGACGCGGACCTGGCTCCCGAGGCCATCGGCTACATCAACGCCCACGGCACCTCGACGGAGCTCGGAGACCTGGCCGAGGTCAAGGCCATTCACCGAGTTTTCGGCGACCACGCTCACCGGCTCGCGGTCTCGTCCACCAAGTCCTCCACGGGCCACCTGCTGGGCGCCGCGGGTGGCCTGGAAATGGGCATCCTGGCCCTCGCCATGAAGCACCAGATCCTGCCTGCCACCATGAACCTCGAGAACCTCGGGGAAGACTGCGATCTCGATTTCGTGCCCAACACGCCGCGCCCGACGGACCTCGAGTATGGGCTGACCAACAGCTTCGGCTTCGGCGGCACGAACGGGGCGTTGATCTTGAGGCGGTTCGAGGGATAGGGGGGAGGGAAATCCCCTCAGCTCCTCTCCCTCGCCAAATGCCCGATCGAATTCGCGTAATACCGTAGCACTCTCAACTCACCCGGCGCGGCACGGTAGGTGCCCGGCGGGCCTTCCACGATCAGGCGCCGGAGCGCCAGCATGCGCAGGCCCACGTCGAAGGCGTACTCCTCATCCCCGCGGGGAAGATAGACGTGGGCTCCGGCGACCCGCAGCCGCTCGGCGAGGGCGAGGGCCTCGGCCTTGAGCGCGAGGGCGGGCCAGGCGCGGTCGGGGGCGCCGAGGACCACCGTGGCCACGAGCGGCACCGGCAAGACCGGCACGATGGCGCCGATCCGTGCCATCAATTCGCGACCCAGCTCCTCGACGTGGGGCATGCGCTCCTCCTTGCCGAGCTTGCGCAGGTCGACGCCGCCGCGTTGGGCGAGGTAGTCGCGGATCGAGATCGGCGTGCCGAAGTTCACGCAGGCGTAGCCCATGCGGTGCCACCGGCCGGTCAGGGCGAGGCCCAGTTGCTTGCCGAGGAATCGTAGGGTCGTAGGGATCGCGGCCGCGGCGTGGGGCTTCGGCTCGTCGGCCTCGGTGGGGGCGTCGAGCAGCAGGGTGCGGTCCTCGAGCACGCGGTCGTAGTTGATGCCGAGGGGCACGAACACCAGGTCCCGCTCGCCCTGGGGGTCGAAGGCGCGCAGCATGTAGTCGAGCAGGCCCAGCCGCGGCGGCCGCAGCTGGCCATCGCGTGAGAGTCCACCCTCGGGGTAGACCGCCTGGGTGACGCCCTCGGTGGTGGCCATGGCCACGTAGCGCTCGAGCACTCGGCGGTACAGTGCGTTGCCCGAGCCGCGGCGGACGAAGTAGGCCCCCATGGACCGGATGAGGGTGTGCAGCGGCCAGATCCGCGCCCACTCGCCCACCGCGTAGGACAACGCCGTGCGATCCGCCGCGAGGTAGGCCACCAGCACGTAGTCCATGTTGCTGCGGTGGTTCATCAGGAACACCACCGTCGCGTTCTGGGGCACCGCGGCCAGGGCGGGTTCGTCGGCGGTGCCCAGACGGACGCGGTAGATCGAACGCGCCACCGCCCGCGCCACCCGGTAGGCGATGCGGAAGTACAAGTAGGCGTTGAACGAAGGGACGATCTCCTCGGCGTAGCGGGACACCTTGCCCATGGCCACGTCCCGCGGCATCCCCTGGGCCGCGGCTTCCTCCTCGACCGCCTTCATCACCTGAGGGTCGAAGCGCAGCCGCTCGAGCAGCACGGCCCGCTTGGTCAGCTTGAACGCCTGGAGGCGGATCGGCAGCCGCTGGTTCAGGCGGTCGACCAGCCGGTTCACCCGCCGGCGGAGGAACCAGCGCACGCTGGGCAGAAAGAGACGGTCCATGACCGCCACCGCCGCGAGCACGGCCAGCAGGAGCGCCGCCCAAACGGGCAGCGTGAGGGTTTCGAACATGTCGATGGGCCGGCATGATAGCGCGGCGACGGGCGGGACAGAGCCCTGCGCTAGGAAGCGCCGGGGCGCCCCTGCGCCAACCGGAACGCGAAGCGCCCCCGCGCTTCCTCCAGCACCTGACGATAGGCCGAGCCCGAGATCCGCTCACGCAGCCGGGCGGAAACCGGGATGACCATGGGTACCGGGCGCCAGGGAGCGGGCTCTCCGGTCGTCGTGTCGATCACGCTGCCGTCTTCCGCCGCGTGGGTGGCCTGGGCGAGCGGGAGCGCCGAGAGGGCGGCGCGGTAGGCCTCGAAGCGGGTGGCGTCCACCGGATCGAGGAAGGCCAGATGGCGCAGGCCCTGGGATACCAGGTGGTAGTGGGCGGGCACGAACAAAATGCCGTCGAGCTCGAGGCGCTCGCACATCAGCACCAGGATCGCCACCACCTCGACGAGCATGCCTAGGCCCGGGTGCTCCTGGCCGGGGAGTCGAGGCCGACCCGGGGGGAAGCTTTCCCGCGGATTCTGGAGCAGCAGCCACTCCGCCCGCAGCAGCTCGAAGCCCGGCGCCGTGCCCTTGTCGCGCCGGGCGCGCAGCTCGGCGAGAAGCTCCCGCGGGCCCTCTGGCCCGCAGTCGTTGGTCAGGCGGATCGTCTGGCCGGTGGCGTTGTCGAGGTCGAGCTCGAGAACCGGGTGGAGGAATCCCCGGGCTCTTAGGGCGGGCAGCAGGCCGAACCGCTCGAGGGCGAGCTCGAGCCCGTGGCGCGAGTAGTAGCCGAGGAAGCGGCTCTCCCCGTGATGGTGATCGAAGGACTCCACCAGGTCGGCCTCGGTCAGCCCGAAATCGTCCGGCCCGGCCGCCTCCTGGCCCAAGTCCTGAGGCGAGAAGAGTCGGGAGCGAGCCCGGAAGCGGTCGAGGGTCAAATCGTAGGTCGAAGGCGGCTCGACCACGGCGCCGGACAGCAGCCAGGACAGGAAACGGGCCGTGTAGCGCCAGGAATTCGGCCCGTAGCCGCCGCCGAGGACGATCACCGTGGGCACTCCGCCGGTCTCCCGGTCGAGGGTCTCGATCACCCGCCGGTCGCGGGCCAGCAGGCCCGCGGAGGTGAGCTTGGCGTCGCCGATCTCGTCGCTGCGGGAGGGGTCCGTGCCGGCGAGGTAGAACACCAGGCCCGGCTGGAAGCGCCGCACCAGGGGCGGCAGATGCCGCTCGAGGGCCTCGAGGTAGGGCCGGTCTTCGATTCCCGGCCCGAGCTCGATGACCGTGGCCTCGATGGCCGGGCGAGGGTCCCAGGTGCGGTTGTGGATCGAGAAGGTGTGGACCGTGGCGTCCTCGGCGAAGATCCGGCGCGTCCCGTCACCGTCGTGGAGATCGAGGTCGACGACCAGGATCGGCTCGCGGAAGCGGTGGAGCCGCACGGTGCGGATGGCCACCGCGATGTCGTTGACCAGACAGAAGCCGCTGCCCTTGTCCGCATGGGCGTGGTGGAAGCCGCCGCCGAGGTTGATGCCGAAACCCCGCTGGCGAATCGCTTCGCGGGTGGCCAAGAGCGTACCGCCGGTCATGGCGCGTTGGATCTCGAAGAACCGGTCCTCTTCGGCGGTCCCGAGCTCCGCCCCGGCGATGCGGCCGATCGCGCCGGGCTCGCGCAGGCCCTCGAGGTACTCGGGGGTGTGGGCGCGCAGCAACTGGGCCATGGACGCCGAGCGGGCGGTGCGCACCGCCCGCGGTCGGACCAGGCCCTCGAGCTCCAGGAAGGCGAGCACGTTCTCACCGCGCCGTGGGTCGAGGGGGGTGATCCGGCCGTGGAAGACGTAGGACTCCGCGTAGACGATCCGAGCGACTGGCCCGGTCCACCGCCGCGTCAGCTGGCGGGCGAGGCGACCGAGGGCGCGGCGCAGGCCGCGGGCGGGCTCTTCGTTCATGGTCCGCCCGTCAGCGGATGAAGGGCACGCGGCGCCAGATCCGGAACAGGCCGAGCAGGCCGCGGGCTCGCTTGGCGCTCGTCATGGCCGCCAGGATCGCCTCGTACCCCCCGGCCGTCGCGACCGATTTCACCAGGCTCTGCTCCTGGGTGTAGCGCAGGATGCCGTGGCCGCCGTGGCGCCGGCCGAGGCCGCTCTCCTTGACTCCGCCCATGGGCACGTCGAAGGAGTTGTAGATGAGGAGCGTCGAGTTGACCCCGGCCGAGCCAGACTCGATCCGCCGGGCGATTTCGAGCGCCCGCTCGGTGTCGCCACCCCAGACGGAGGCGTTCAGGCCGTAGCGCGTGCGGTTGGCCCGCTCGAGAGCCTCCTCCGCCGAGTCGACCGGCTCGATGGCCACGACCGGGCCGAAGGTCTCCTCGGAAGCAATCCGCATGTCGTCGCGCACGCCGGCCAGGATCGTTGGGCGGAAGAAGGTGTCCCGCTGGCCCTCCGGAGTGCGCCCGCCGGTCAGCACCCGTGCGCCCTCAGCGACCGCCGTTTCGACATGACTCCGGACCTTCGATGCATGGGCCGAGGACACTAGACTCCCCAAGTCCATGTCGAAGCCGGTGGACCAGCCGACTTTGAGCTCCTCGGTGCGCTTCACGGCCTCTTCGACGAAACGGTCGTAGAGCGGTCGCTCGACGAAAGCCCGTTCGATCGCGATGCAGGTCTGGCCCGAGTTGGCGAAGGCGCCCGAGAGCAGGCCTTTGACGGCGTTGTCGAGGGGAGCGTCCTTGAGGACGATGAGGGGGTTCTTGCCGCCGAGCTCCAGAGAGAAGGGCAGCAGGCGCTCCGCCGCCGCGCCCATGACCTTCTTGCCCACCGCCGAGGAACCCGTGAAGCCGATGTAGTCGACGTGGCGGATCAGCTCCTGGCCCACCGACCCACCGAGGCCGTGAACCAGCTGGAAGAGATCCGGCGGGAGCCCGGCGGAGATCAGGAGCTCGCGGCCGACCTCGGCCGGAAAGGGCGTCAGCTCCGAGGGCTTGACGACCACCGCGTTGCCCGCGAGGAGCGCTGCCACGGAGTCGCCCACCGGCAGCAGGAACGGGAAGTTCCAGGGCGTGATGAGGCCGACCACCCCGAGCGGCTTGTGGATCACCCGCGCCGAGGTGATGCCGAGGACCGCCGGCTGCGCCCGCCGATCCCGCAGGTGGCGCCGGCCGTGGCTCAAGTAGTAGCGAGTGGTGCCTGCCACCGTGATGACCTCGGACAGGGCGTCGCGGCGGGCCTTGCCGGTATCCCGCTGGATCGAGTCCATCACGCGGTCGGCCTGGTCCAAGAGCAAGTCGTGGAATCGTGCCAGGACGGCCGCGCGGTCCCGGAAGCTCGCCGCCGCCCAGGCCTTCTGGGCCGGCCGGGCCCGCGCGACGGCCTCGGCCACCGCGTCCGGCGAGGCCGCCGGTAGCGAGCCCACGACTTGCCCGGTGGCGGGATTGGTGACGACGATGTCGGCAGCGGGCGCCGCCGCCGGCGCGGTGAGGATCTCGGTGGTCATGGTTGCGATCCTAACCGCGGATGCCGCGGTGCGGAAAGAGTGGGGGTCAGGTTGCGACCAGGGTGCGCAGCTCGATGTGTTCGCCGAAACGCCGAAAGTCCTTGACGTTCAGGGTCAGCAGAGTGCCAACTTCATGAGCCAAAGCGGTCGCCACGAGATGGGCATCGTGGATCGCTCGGCCGGACGTGGGTATCTCGGAGAGCAGCTCCTCGAACCGGCGCGAGACGGCTGCGTTTTCAGGAAGGAAGCGAGCCCGGTCGCGAAAGGCCCGGACGTTCATGAGCGCCTTTTCTAGGCTCAATCCCAGGCCGTTGATGTCGGGTTCACGAGTCGCCACCACCAAGTACTCGCGGAGGACTTGTCCGGACAGGCACAGCGAGAGTCCGCGGTTGGGTAGCGCATCGAAGACACCGAGAGCCACGCGGTGCATCTCGCGGGTCGGGGTGGTGGCGGCCACGAGGATGTTGGTATCGAGGAAGACCGAATCAGCGGTCATCGTCGCGGTAGATCTCTTCCCGGGACCAGTTTTCCCCTAAGGGGGTCACCGTCGAGAACGTAAGCCGGATCGGCTCGAGCGGTTTCGTGACGAGATCCTGCCGTGCGACGTTGATGAGGAGATCCCGCAGCTCGCCCTGCAACGAGCGGGCGTTCCTCTTGGCTCGCTCCCGAAGGGCGGCGAGGGTCTCGGCGGGAACATCGCGGATCAGCACGGCGGCCATGGTCAGGCAATGTAACAGACCGTGCTAGCGCTAGCAACCAACTCGGACGCAATCAGGTTCGGAGGTGGAACGACGGGACGATCGTGGCAGAATACCCGCGTCCCGATCGAGGATGTCGATCCCCCGGCATCGCCCCAAGGAGCAGCCCCATGGCGAGATTCACGGTTCTCGGCGTCCACCGCGAGACGGGCCAGGACGCGCAGCTCGCCATCGAGGCGGACAGCGCGGCGAACGCCAAGATCAAGGCCGAGATCCAGGGGGTGACGGTCAGTCGGGTGGTGCCGCTCGATGCTCCGGCCTATCACGGCTCTGTGCCAGACCCGGCGGCGCTGCGCTCGTCGATCAAGATTCCAGTGCTGATTTCGGCGATCTCGAACATCGTGGTCGGGCTTTTTTGGCTGGCGAGCTGCTTCGGCGCCATTCTGGTGATCCCGATGGTCATCCTCTGCGTGTTCGAGTTCAAGCTCTACGCCGACGCCGACACGATTCCGGACGCCGAGTTGGGCGTGCGGGCCAAGAACCTCGGGGTCTTCGAGATCATCGTCGGCCTGTTCAACACCGTCAGCCTGGTCTGCGGCATCCTCGTGCTCATCCATGCGGGCAAGTTGGGCGGGCAAGCTCGCGGCGGCTCCCCGGGCGAGCTGACGAAGTAGTCCCCCGCGTGATCGAAACTCCCGTCCTCATCGTGGGTGCCGGGCCCTACGGCCTCGGGATCGCCCAGGAGCTGTGGCACCGTGGCCGCGGCGTGCTCGCCGTCGGAGAGCCCTTCGAGCTGTGGCGGAACCACACCATGGACTCGATGTTTCTGCGCTCGTCGACCCAGGCCAGCACGATCTACTCGCGCGACCGGCGCTACGACTTCGAGCGCTTCCTCGCCCGGCGGTCCGGCGCGCCGCGCGGACGGCGCGCGCGGGTGCCGGTGGGTCTGTTCCGGGAGTATCTCGCGGAGGTCGAGGCGAATCTGCCGTTCCCGCTCCGGCGGGGGCGCGTCGAGCAACTGGAACGCGCGGAGGAGGGCACCGGCTTCACCGCCCGGCTATCCGACGGCACCCTCGTGCGGGCCGAGGCCGTCGTAGTGGCCACGGGCATCGGCGGACACCGCTACCTGCCGCCCGAGGTCGCCCAGCTGGCGGTCGGGTTGCCGCCCGGCCGGGTGCTCCACAGCTGGGAGGTGCGAACGATCGAGGTGCTCGCGGGCGAGCGGATCCTGGTGATCGGCACCGGCCAGAGCGCGGGCGAGGCGGTCGACCACCTGCGGGCCAGGAACCGAGTCACCTGGGTGCTGCGCCACGCGCCGCTCTTTCTTTCCGAGCCGCTGCGGCTGCCGACTCCACTCTTTCGGCTCGTTCTGGCCGCCTCGCCCGGGCTCTACCGGCTGCCCCGGTTCGCCCGCCACGCCCTGGCCGGGGCCTTCTTTCACACCACCATGACCCCGGCGCTGCGTCCGGCCCACGACGACCCGGCCGTCGCGAAGGTCCACGCCGAGGCCGCCGAGCTGGAGCTCGCCGTGGACGGGGACGAGGTGGTGTCGAAGGCCACCGGCGAGCGCTTCGACCGCGTGATCGCGGCCACCGGCTACTGCTACTCCCTGGCAGGGTTACCGTTTTTGGGCGAGCGACTACGGGGCGAGCTGGGCGACGAGTTGCCGGCTCTCGACCGCAGCTTCGCCACCAAGGCTCCGGGGTTCCACCTGGCCGGCGGCATCGCCGAGAGCGCCTTCGGTCCGGCCCAGCGGTTCATTCTGGGGTCCTGGCACGCGGCCCGGAGGATCGGCCGAGCGTTGGGAAGTTGAGGGACGGAATCAGTCCACGGTCACGCTTCGACCCTTCCAGCTGGCCAACCGGCCCCGCCGGCGGTCCCGGACGCCGAGCAGGAGAATCACCCCGAGCACCCAAGCGTCTAGCGGATAGAGGAGCCCGCCGGCGATCGAGTGGCCGCTGCCGTGGCGGAAGAGTGCCGAGGCCGCCACCCCCGCGGCCCAGGCGGCCAGGGCCACCGCCGCCAGACCCACGAGCAGAGCGGTCGGGGCCAGGGCCGGCAGCACGAGCAGGGCGAGGCCGATCCCCACCGCTCGCCCTGGCCGCGGGGCGAAGATCCCGGCCAGGTTGCGCCGCCAGCCGCGGAAGGACTCGCCGAAGCCGCGGTACATCCGCACGGAAAGGGCGTCCGGCGCGCGCAGGAGGCCGGTCCGGAAGCCTCCTGCGCGCAGAGCGATGGCCAGGCCCACGTCGTCGATGGGAGCGTTCCGGACCCCCTCGAAGCCGCCGACGGCCTCGAGGGCCGCGCGCCGGACCAGGAGGAACTGGCCGTTGGCGAGGGCCGCGCCACCGCCGGTGGCGAGGGCCTGCCAGTCGTCGACCAGGGCGTCCAAGAGGGCGAACACCGCGGGAGTCACGAGAGTCTCACCGAGGGTCGGCGTCACCTGCCGGCCGCTGAAGGACACCAGGTCCAGACCGTGGAGCCGGGCCGTTTCGTGAGCCCGGGCGAGCGCATCGGGGGCGTGCCGGGTGTCGGCGTCGGTCGAGAGCAGCCAGGGCTCCTCGGCCCCCGCGAGCCCGCAATGGAGGGCGTGGACCTTGCCGCGCCAGCCCGCCGGTAGCGGGGCGGCCGCGATCAACTCCAACCGGTCGGGCGCGAGCGCCGGCCCGAGCCGGCCGCGGACGAGCTCGGCGGTCGCGTCCGTCGAACCGTCGTCGATCACCCGCACCCGCGTGGGCGCCGTCGAGGCGAGGAGGGAATCGAGGCAGGGGAGGACGTCGACTTCTTCGTTGCGGCAGGGCAGGAGCACTAGGGTCTTCGGCGGCGAGCGCGCGGGTGGCGCGGGTCGGGGGGCGTGGCGCCGCCGGTGATCGACGCGGAGGGCCAGGGCCAGGAAGAGAGCGCTCGCCGCGATCGCCAGCGCTCCGAGTCCTTGGCTGACCCCGGCCGGCAAACGTCAGCCCGCCATCCGCTCGGCGAGGACCTCTTCGACCTCACCGGGTTCCGGAAACCGCCCCACCACCTTCTTCGAGAAGACGGTCTGGCCGTCCCACTCGACCTCGAACACGCCCCCCTTCCCCTTGATCAGCTGTGCCTCGAGCCCGAGGCGGGATTTCACGCTGTCCGCCAGACCGGCGGCTCGCGGGTGGTAATTTCAAACGACGCAGTATTCGATCGTCAAACGTGAAGTCATGGACGTCTCCTCCTTGCGGAAGCGATTATAGGGGCGTCCTCAGGCGCGCTTGCGCCCGCAGAGAGCCCCGGCGAAGAAGCGCGGGTAGAACCGTCGCAGCTCTCGCACGTCGGGCACCACCGTGACCTCCTCGAAGCCCGCGCGGGCGAGATGCTCGACCCACAGCTCGGGCTCGAGGAAGCCGGGATGGGGGCGGGTCTCGGGGTCGGTTTCGACGGCGAGGAAGCCGTCGAGGATCTGGAAGGGCATCTCGGCAGTCATGGCCTGACCGGGGAAGGGGCGGAGGGCCTCGCCGAAGACCAGCCAGCCGCCGGGAGCGAGGGCACGGTGGGCCTCGGCGAGGGCGAAGGGCAGGCGCCTGGCCACGTGGAAGACGTTGACGCCGTAGACCAGGTCCCACGCGCCGGCCGGGGCGCCCTGCTCGTCCCACGGGCGGTCTACGTCGAGCTCGCCGTTCTCGAGGGGCAAGCCGGGCCAGCGCTCACCGAGGGCACGGACGGCGCGGCGACGGAAGAAGGCCGCGGGCTCGGTCAGTCGGTAGCAGGCCAGGGCCCCGCGACGATCTTCCGGCAGCAGCTCGAGAAGTGCGCAGGTCGCGCTGCCGCCCCCCGCCCCCACCTCGAGCACCCGCGCTCCGGCCGGCAGGCGGTTCGCCGCGGCCAGGCCGGCGAGGCGATTGTTGAGGGCGTAGACCGGGTTGGCGTTGTCGAAGTAGCGCAGCCAGAGGGACGTCTGGCCCATGCCGAGGAGGGCCGCCTCGCCGTTCTTGCGGCCGTGGGCCACCTCGGGGTAGGCCGCGCCGGCCAGGTCGAGGAGCTCGAGAAATGGGGCGTTGGCGGGGTCGTGCTCGAGGGCCGCCGCCTTGATCGCATCGAGCTCGGCGGTCCGGATCTCTCCGTTCGCGCCATAGCGCCGGGCGCGGGGTGCGCCCACGGCGGTCACCAGGCCGGCGCCGGTCAGCTGGTCGAGCACCCAGGTCGCCGCTCGCTCGAAGCTCGGCACCAGGCCGAGCCGGGAGATCAGCTCCGGCGCGGTGGCCGAGCCCGCTTCCAGGGCCGCGGGGAAGGCCAGGCGGTGGGCCGTCTCGATCGCCCACTCCCGGCCGTAACGGTCCACCAGCTCGACGCTCTGATAGAGAAAGTCGTCCAGCCACTCGGCGGGAACCTCCCCGAGGTGGTCGTAGAACCGAGGGTCGATCTGATCGGCACTCACGCGGTTAGGCCCGGGGGACATGGGGCGGCATTGTAGGATAGTCGCCCCCTTGGCTCGCCTCGGGAGGTGCGGGAAGGAGTCGCGAGGATGGGAAACGGAGAAACGGAAGCCGAGCGCCTGGCCGGCCTCGACCCGGCGGACCGGGACCGGGTCGTTCGGGTCGCGGGTCGAGTCCGAGACCTGCTGCTGGAGTTGGGGCTGGATCTCGAGGATCCGAATCTGCGCGATACCGACTTCCGGGTCGCCAAGATGTACCACGAGATCTTCTCGGGCCTCGAGGAAGGGGCCGAGCCCGCGGTCACCCTGTTCCCCAACGACGAAGGCTACAGCGCCATGGTGATCGAGAAGGAGATCCCCTTCTACTCGGTCTGCTCGCACCACCTGGTACCGTTCTACGGCCACGCCCACATCGCCTACATCCCGCGGGACAAGATCATCGGCCTGTCGAAATTCGCTCGCATCCTCGAGTTCTACGCCAAGCGGCCCCAGCTCCAGGAGCGGCTCACCGAGCAGGTGGTCGAATTCCTGCGCGACAAGCTCGATCCTCTGGGAGCCATGGTGGTGATCGAAGCGCGGCACCTGTGCGTCGAAATGCGCGGCGTGAAGAAGCCGGGCGCGATCACCGTGACCTCGGCGATCCGGGGCAGCTTCTACCAGAAAGAAGTCCGGGAGGAATTCCTTGATCTGCTCAAGCGCCGCTAGCCGCCTGTGGCCCAGAAGCCACCCCCTGCCACCCCGGCCGCCACGGGGGGCGGCCGCTGCCCCTGAACCCATGATGCCCTTGGGGCAGCGGCCGGGCTTGTCCCGGCCGGGGCGGGTGGAAGGGTTTTCGCCACGACCTGCCAGATACCGTCTCTTCGCGGCGATCCTCGCGCTCCTCGTCCTCGGTGCCTGTGGATCGGCCCCTCCGGCCTCGCGGAGCGGCGGCCCGGAGACCTTGACCAACGGCCTGCTCGGTCCGGCCTATTCGCAGTGGTTGGTGGGCGCCATCGCCCGCATGGCGACCCTGGAGGAGATCAACGCCTACCTGGCCCTGTCCGACGACCTCGCCGCGGCGGATGCCATCGAGGCGTTCTGGCGCGCCCGCGACCGCGCTCCCGAGGAGCCCGGCAACGCCCTGCGGGCCACCTACGAGGAACGAGCCTTCGAGGCAGACCGGCGCTTCAGCGAGGCCACTTACCTCGGACGCCGTACCGCTCGCGGGATGATCTTCACCCTCTTCGGCCAGCCGGCCACGATCAAGTACGACATCGCCCCGGAGGGCGGCCCGGGCATCGAGGTCTGGAGCTACCCGGCCGGCTCCCCTCTGGGCCTCGACGGTCGCCAGCCCAACGCCTCCTACCGGTTCCGCAAGGTGGGCGAGATCACGAGTTTCTACCGGGAAGTGGGAAGAGGACCCAGAGGACCGCAAGGACTGCGAGGACGAGAAGAACCTTGACCCTGACCTCGAGGCTCGCGAGTGGGCCTTGCAGTCCTTTTGGTCGTTCACCTCTCTCCCAACCCTCGCTGTTAGACTCCGCCCGTTCACCCGAGGAGAACCCATTTCCATGAATCAGCCGAGAGCCGTTCTCGCCGGTACCGGTGTCGCCATTCCGCCCGTCCGTGTGGACAACGCCATGCTGTCGCGAGTGCTCGAGACCAGCGACGAGTGGATTCAGGAGCGCAGCGGCATCGTCACCCGGTACTACGTGGAGCCGGGCGTGGGGTCTTCCGAGCTCGCCGTGACGGCCTGCCGTCAGGCCCTGGACGACGCGAAGGTGCTTCCCTCCGAGGTCGACTACCTGGTCTTCGCCAACATGACCCCGGATCATTTTTTTCCGGGAAGCGGCCCCATCGTCCAGGAGCGGCTGGGGCTGCGCAACCTGCCGGCCCTCGACATCCGCCAGCAGTGCGCGGGCTTCGCCTACGGGCTGCAGCTGGTGGACGCGCTGGTTCGGAGCGGCACGGCGAAGACGGTGCTCTTGGTCGGGGCCGACGTTCACAGCTGCCTGCTGCCGTTCTCCGACCACACCTGGAGCGTGCTTCTGGGCACCGACCCGGGCCCGGTTTCGGACGAGGAGTGGGAGTGGAACAACCGCTTCCGCCACCTGGTGGTGCTGTTCGGCGACGCTGCCGGGGCCATGGTCTTCAAGGCATCGACGGCGGACGACGGGCGCGGCATCCTGGCCCACCGGCTCTACGCCGACGGCGCCAACAAAGAGATCCTCTACGTGCCCGGCCTGGGCTCGGCCCGCCGGCCCTTCGTAACCCCGGCGATGATCCACGCCGCCGAGACGGTGCCCGTCATGGACGGCCGCGCGGTCTTCAAACTCGCCGTCACCCGGATGCCCGAGGCCACCGGGGAAGTCCTGGCCGCGGCCGGCCACACGACGGCGGACCTGGACCTGATCATCATGCACCAGGCCAATCTGCGCATCAACGAGGCCGCCCGCAAGGCCCTGGACGTGCCGGAGTCCAAGGTTTTCAACAACATCCAACGCTACGGCAACACCACCTCGGCGACTCTGCCCCTGGCCTTCCACGAGGCCCGCCAGGCCGGCCTGGCCCCGGAGGGCGCCCTCGTGGCCTTCACCGCCCTGGGCGCCGGGTTGCACTGGGGCGCCGTCCTGATGAGGGTGTGACGAGCGCCGCGCCATGGATGAACCGCCCGACGAGCTCTTCGGGGAGGCCACCGCGTCCCTCGGGCCGCGAGCGGGCGGTGGGCTCCGGGCTCGCGTCGGCCAGCGCATCGACCGGTATCTGATTCTCGGCGAGTTGGGGCGTGGCGGCATGGCGGTGGTCTACACCGCCTACGACCCCGAGCTTGATCGCAAGGTCGCCCTGAAGCTGCTCGGTTTCGACTCGGCCGACGAGGATGCGGCGGGTGAGGAGCGGCTCCTGCGCGAGGCCCAGGCCCTGGCTCGGCTCTCCCACCCCCACGTGATCGAGGTCTACGACGCGGGTACGGCCTTCGGCCGGGTGTTCCTGGCCATGGAGCTGGTGCCCGGCGAGACTCTAGCGGCCTGGCTCGAGTCCGCGCCGCGGAGCTGGCGCGAGATCGTGGCGCGCTTCCGCGACGCCGGCCAGGGGCTCGCCGCCGCCCACGCCGCGGGGCTGGTGCATCGCGACTTCAAGCCCGCCAACGTGCTCGTGGGGGCCGACGGCCGGGTGCGTGTGCTCGATTTCGGCGTGGCTCGGCCCGTGGCGGCGGCGGAGGCTCCTGTCGGGGAGCGCGGGCATGCCGAGCTGCTCGACCCGGTCGTGGGGGGCTCCCCCTCGGGTGGCCGGCCCACGGACCCTTTGACCCGGCCCGGCTCGATCGTGGGCACGCCGCTCTACGTGGCTCCCGAGGTGCTGTTCGGTGCGCCGGCGGACGCCCAGAGCGACCAGTTCTCCTTCGGTGTGGCCCTCTACCGTGCCCTCTATGGCGAGTTCCCCTTCGTCGGCAAGCGCCTTCTGGAAGTGGCTACGGCGGCCCGAGACGGGCGCTTTGCGACACCTCCGCCCGAGTTCGCGGCGGCCGTGCCTCCCTGGCTCGACCGAATCGTCCGACGGGCTCTCCACGGCGACCCGTCGGGCCGCTTCGAATCGATGACGGCCCTCTTGGCCGAGCTCGAGCGGGACCCGGCCGTGCGCCGCCGCCGGCTCCTCGTGACCAGCGCGCTGGTCCTCGCCGGGGCTCTCGCGGGGGCGGCGGCCCTGGGCTTCGCCAGCCGCGGGCGGGCACGGTGCGCGGGTGGCGAGGAGCGGCTGGCGGGACTCTGGGACGGGTCGGTGAAGGCCGAGCTGGCGGGCGCCTTCACGGCCTCGGCGCTGCCCTACGCGCCCGCGGCGTGGGCGAGCGTGCGGGCGAGCCTGGACGACTACACCGGGCGCTGGGTCGCCGCCCGTCGCGACGCCTGCCAAGCGACCCTCCTCCGCGGCGAGCAGTCCCAGGAGGTCTACCAGCGGCGGCTGCGCTGCTTCGACCGGCGGCTCGACGACCTCGGAGCATTGCTCGACGTGTTCCGCACGGGCGGCCCGGTGGTGGCTCGCGCCGCGGCGGCGGTGCGCGAGCTGCCGGCGCTCGAGACCTGCTCGGGGCTCGAGGTGCTCGGCCGCGGCCGCAACACCGATCCGGCCACCGAGCCTCGGGTGCGGGCGGCGGAGGGCAAAATCGCGGAGGCCCGGGGCTTCCTGATCGCGGGGCGCTATGCCGAGGGCCGGCCGGCGGCCACCGCGGCGGTGGCGGAGGCCGTGGCACTCGGCGACCGCGCCCTCGAGGCCGAGGCGCGGCTGGTGGCGGGCCAGCTGGCCCAGAGCGCCGGGGATGGCGCGGCGTCGGAAGCGGAGCTGTTCGCTGCCGCCGCCGCGGCCGGGGCCGTGGGCGATGATCGCCGAGCGGCCGAGGCCTGGGGCGGCCTGGCGTTCGTGGCCGGGGGGCGCAATCTGCGCTTCGCCGAGGCCCACCGCTGGGAGCAGCTGGCCGCGGCGGCCATCGACCGGCTGGGTGGCGACCCTCTGGCCCGGGCGAGTTTCGACACCCAGCGCAGCTTCGTGGCCCTGACGGAAGGGGACCCCGAGGCGGCCCGCGCCGCCGCCGAGTCCGCGGTGGCGGTCTACGAGAAGGAGCGCCCGGAGGACGATCCGGCCCTCGGCAAGGCCCTGAATCTGCTGGCCTCGGCCCTGTACGAGCTGAAGCGGCCGGCGGAGGCGCGGGCGGCCTACGAGCGGGCCCTGGCGCAGGCCGAGCGGCTGCTCGGCCCGAACCACCCGACGGTGGCCGTGCGGCTGGGGAACCTGGCGCTGGTGCTCGAGGATCTGGAGGATCTCGATGGCGCCCTCGCGGCCCAGAGCCAGGCGCTCGCCATCGAGACCGGGGCCTTCGGCTCGGATCACCCCCAACTCGCCATCACCCATGGCAATCTGGGAGTGCTGCTCACCAGCCTCGCGCGCTACGACGAGGCCTTGGCCCACCATGACCGAGCGCTGGCGATCCAGCTCGCCACCCTCGGCCCCGACCACGCCGACCTGGTGCCCACCCGGATCAACCGCGCCGCCAGTCTCGGCGCCCTCGGGCAGCACGGCGCGGCGCTCGCGGAGGATCGCCGTGCCCTCGCGGGAGCCCTGCACCTGCTGGGGCCCGATCACGCCTGGACGATGGCGGCGCAGTCCGGCCTGGGCACCCGGTTGGTGGATCTCGGGCGTTGGGCCGAGGCGATTCCGCACCTCGAGACGGTTCTCGGCGCGCCGGCAGAGGCCGGCCAATCGGACCGCTCCCAGGCGAGCTTCGACCTCGCTCAGGCCCTCTGGCAGACCGGCCGCGACCGCCAGCGCGCGCTCGTTCTCGCCCGCGAAGCGCTGGCCGGCCTCGAGGGGAAGGCCCCCAACCGGGTGCACCAGCGCGAGGCGGTGGAGCGCTGGCTGGCCGCGCGGGGCGGACAGAGGAGCTTGCCGAATCGCCCTTAGATGCCTACGATGTCTTCGTTGCCTGCATTGAAGGCGCGAGAGGGTTTCATGGCTCAGCTGACCGTCCGCAACCTCGACCCCGGTCTCGTCCGCAGCTTGAAGCTCCGGGCCGCCCGTAACGACCGCTCGGCGGAGGCCGAGCACCGGGCGATCCTCGAATCCTCCTTGCGGTCCGAGGCGGCGGACTTCGCTCGGCGGGCCGCCGAGCTGCGGGCCGCGACCCGGGACCGGAGCTTCACGACCGACAGTGCCGTTCTGATCCGTCAGGATCGCGACCGCGACCACGAGGATTCGGATTCGTGACGCCGCCGCGCTCCGGGGCCACCGCGAAGGAAGTCGCGTTCGGTTGCTCGCGCAGTGAGCGCGCACAGCCGAGGTTCACGGCACATCCTTCCCCGGCAACCGGCAGGTGACCACCGTGCCGCCGCCGGGCCTCGCGGCGAGGGCGAAGGTGCCACCGTGGCCGGCGAGGATCTCGCGACAGAGGGGCAGGCCCACGCCGACGCCGTCGGGCTTGGTCGAGTAGAAGGGCAGCAGAGCCTGGCGAAGGGCATCGGGATCGAGGCCCCGGCCGCGGTCGAGCACCTGCAGAATGGTGTCGCCCAGGCTGTCGAGGCCGACGCTGACGACCACCGGGCCCGTGTCCGCCTCGCTCGCCTCCCAGGCATTCTTGACCAGGTTGATCAGGACCTGCTCGATCTGGGCCGGGTCGAACCAGCCCGATTCCGGCGGCGTGCCGAGGCGCTCGAAGGGGTAGAGCTCGGCTACGTTCGCCAGCAGCGGCTCCCATGGGGCGACCTGCTTGCGGGGCTCGGGCAGGCGGGCGAAGCGGGCGTAGCCCTCGAGGAACGTCTTCAGGTGGGCCACCCGGCCCTCGATGGTCGAGAGGATCGCCCCGAGTTGCACCGGATCGCCGCTCCGGCGCTCGAGCACCAGGCCCGCCGAGTGGGCCAGCGACGAGATCGGTGCCAGCGAATTGTTGAGCTCGTGGCTGATGATCCGAATCACCTTCTTCCAGATCCGAGCCTCCTCGCGATCCAGCTCCCGGGTCAGCCGGCGCAACAGATAGAGGGTGTGGCGGCGCCGGTTGATCTGGAAGCCGCGGCGGGAGAGATGGAAGGTCTCGGGCCGGCCGCCTTCTTCGACGGCGAACAGGCCGTCGCCGGACCCGGCGAGGAGCTCGCGCAGCTCCCGCGGCGCGCCCGCCAGAAGCTGGGGGAACGCCAAGCCCTCGAGTTTGCCGCCGCCGAGGAACAACCGCCGGGCCTCGGGGTTCGAGAAAATCACCCGCTCGTGGGCGTCGGTCAGGACGATCGCCAACGGCGAGCTCTCGAGGGCCGCCTCGAGCAGTAGCTCACGCTCGGCGAGGGTCGAGCGCTCGCCCTGGAGCACGTCCGCCATGCGGTTGTAGGCGACGGCGAGCTGGCCCACTTCGTCCTGGCGGCGGGCGGCCAGGCGGACTGAGAAATCCCGGGCGCCGAGGCTCTCGAGGGCGTCGCGCAGGGCGGCCAGGGCCTCGGTCTGGGGCCGCAGGAAGCGGCCGAGGGCGCCGAGACCGACGGCAAGGCCTCCGCCGGCAGTCAGCAGGAAGATCGCCCAAGGGGACAAGGGCAGGCGTTCGGCCAGGGCCACCGCGCCCGCCGCCACCCCCGCCACCGCCAGGACAGCCAGCGCCAGGGGCTCGGCGAGGCGGCCGAGGAAGGAACGGGGGAGACTCAGCCTTCCCTCCCCCGGGGTCGGCGCTCCATACCCAGGCCCAGGCGGCTCATCTTGCGGTAGAGCGCCTGCCGGGACATCCCGAGCCGCTCCGCCGCGTGGGCCACCACGCCGCCGGCGGCCACGAGTGCCTCCTCGAGCTCGCCGCGCTCCGGGTCCGTCGCGGGCGTCGGGAGTTGGGGTGCTTGGGTTGCGGGCGCGAGGTCCAGGTCCTCGGGGGTGATCTCGCCCCGGGCCACCAGGCAGGCCCGCTGGATGCGGTTGCGCAGCTCGCGGACGTTGCCCGGCCAGGAGTGGGCGAGGAGCGCCCGGCGGCTCTCGGCCGAGAGGGTCAGGGGGGCGGCCGGGGTGGCCTCGGAGAGGAAGTGCTCGGCCAGGGGCAGGATGTCCTCGGGCCGAGCGGAGAGCGGCGGCACGGCGATTTCCACCACGTTCAGGCGGAAGTAGAGGTCCTCCCGGAAGCGGCCGGCGGCGATCTCCTTCTTCAGGTCCGCGTTGGTGGCCGAGACGACCCGCACGTCGCAGCGCAAGGTCCGGCTGCTGCCAAGCCGGGCGAACTCGCCCTTCTCGAGCACCCGCAGGAGCTTGACCTGGCCGGCCAGGGTCAGGGCGTCGACCTCGTCCAGGAACAGGGTGCCGCCGTCCGCGGCCTCGAAGCGGCCGATGCGCTGGCCTTTCAGCCCGGTGTAGGCCCCGGCCTCGGCCCCGAACAGCTCGGCCTCGAGGAGATCCGCCGGCAGGGCGCCGGCGTTGACCTTGACCAGGGGACCCTCGCGTCGCGCAGAGTGGTGGTGGAGGAGGTCCGCGATGCGCTCCTTGCCGCTGCCGTTGGGGCCGGTGACCAGCACCGGCACCGAAGCGGCGGCCACGTTCTTCGCCAGCGCCACTGCCCGGGCCAGTGCGGGGCTGGCCACCACCAGGCCCGGGTCCCGCGTCGGAGTCAGCCCCGGGATTCGAGCCGACCGCCGGGCCGCGCGCCGCGCCGCCAGCAGCCGCTCGACGTTTTCGACCAGCCGCCGGTCGTCCCAAGGCTTGGCCAGGTAGTCGGCGGCGCCTTCCTTGACCAGCTGGACGGCGGTCTCGAGCGAGGTCCAAGCGGTGATCAGGAGCACCGGCAGGTCGGGGTCGGCCGCCTTGAGCCGCCTAAACAGGGCCACTCCCTCCGTACCGCTGGTGCGACCGTGGCCGAAGTTCATGTCCTGGACGACCACGCCGATATCGCCGATCGCCAGGGCGCCGAGGGCTCCCTCGGCGGTCTCGGCGGTGCGACAGGGCAAGTCGTTCAGCTCGAAGAGCGTCACCAGCGCCTGCCGGACCGCCGGCTGATCGTCGACCACCAGGACTTTCATCGACGTCATCCTAACCGCGCCCGGACCGTCGGCCCACCCACCCCGGCCGCCACGGGGGGCGGCCGCTGCCCATGGGATGTTGAATTGTCTGGGCAGCGGCCGGGCTTGTCCCGGCCGGGGAGGGCGGGCGGCTCAAACCGCCCGGGTGGCCACCACCGGTGCGACCTTGGTGGCCCGCAGGGCGGGCAGCAGCGCGGTCGCCTGGCCCAACACCCAGAAAAACACCACTCCTCCGGCGATCAACCCCACCGGCAACCGGGTGGCGGAGGCGAAGCGGGCCAGGCTGTCGTTGAGCACGTAGGCCAGGATCACTCCGACGACCAATCCCAGCGTCGTGACCAGCCAGTTCTCGATCAGGAAGTAGCGGAGGATCTCGCCGCGAGTGGCGCCGAGAGCTCGGCGGGTGCCGATTTGCCGCGTCCGCTGGGTGACCGAGAAGCTGGTCACGCCGGCGATGCCGAGGGCGGTCACGAACACGAGCAAGAAGATCACCACGGTCAGCAGCTGGCCCACGAACTGGTTCTGCCGGAAGGTCTCGGCCCGCACCTCGGCCAGCGTCTCGATGTCCAGGGTGCGGCCCGAGTGGTCGGCGAGGAGCGCCTCCTCGGCGGCCTTCTCGACGTCCGCGGCGAGGCCCGGCGTCGCCCGCACCAGGTAGACGTGGGAGCGCGGGTCGCTCGGCCGGCCCGGGAACAGGACCGAGCTGTCGGCCCACTCGCTGGTGGGCCAGGCGTTGGTCATGTGGCGGACGAGGCCGATCACGGTGAATGCCTGGTCACCGCTCAAGAGGAACTGACGCCCCACGGCGTCGCCATCGGGGAAGAGCTTCTTCGCCAGGGCCTCGGTGAGGATCGCCCGCTTCGCTTCGCCGGCGTGGTCCCCGGGCGCAAAGTCCTGACCCTTCGAAAGTTCCACCCCGAAGGTCTCGAGCCAGCCCTCGGCAACCTCGAAGTGTGGTCCGGGAATCGGCTCCATCTCGCTGTCGGGCAGCCGCAGGCCGGTCGAGTTACCGCTGCCCGAGAGTGGGACGACCGAGGTTCGGGTGACCGAGACCACGCCGGGGAGCGAGCGCAGACGCCGCACATCGGCCTCGCGCAGGTTTTCTCCCGCTTCCTCTTCCAGTAGCGCAGGGTCGAAGGGCCGGACGGTGATCGCCAGCAGATGGGCCTCGTCGCGCAGGCCCGAGGGCTTGGTGAGGGTGTGGCGGATCTCGCGTAGCTGGTGGACGCAGTTGACCACCACGGCCAGCGCCAGGCCCACCTCGAGGACGATCAGGACGAAGCGTGTGCGGTTTTTGACCAGCGCGCGAAAAATCGGTCCGAGCTCCATGGTCGTCTCCTACTGCAGCTTCAGATGGGTCGCCGGGGGGACCGAGCAGATCCGCCAGGCGGGATAGACGCCCGCGACGAGTCCGGCGAGGAGGGTCAAGGCGAAACCGGTGGCGACCATCGTCGGGTCGAGCCGGTAGGCGACGTCGCCATCGAGGGAATGGTTGATCAACCCGAGGGCGCCCCAGGCCAGCAGCAGTCCCACCACACCGCCGCCCAGCGCGGTCAGCTCGCACTCGACCAGATGCTGGAGGAAGATCGCCCCGCGGCTCGCTCCGAGAGCGCGGCGCACGCCCACCTCGGGCGCCCGGGCCAGGAACTTGCCGAGCAGCAGGCCGATCAGGTTGACCGAGCAGATGCCCAGGAACGACAGCGCGATGACCATCAGGCTCTTGGCCGAGGGCGGCACCGCGCCCTCTTCCTCGTGCCACTCGCGCATCGGCTGCAGCTGATTGTTGGTGGGGCGCTGGAAGCGGCCGGCGGCCCGCTGGGCCTCGGCGTAGCGGTCCAGGAAGGCCTGGTAGGCCTCCTTCTGGGCCGCCGAAGGGAGCTCCACCCAGCCCTGAACCCACACGGCCTCGGAGTCGTACTTGGCGTCGACGGTCTGCCAGCCGGTGCCCCAACTCGAGGTGTTGCCGCCGTTGAGAATGGCCATGGGCCGGGCCAGGGATAGTGGAATGAAGATCTCCTCCGGCGCGTCCTCGCTGCCGTTGTTGACGTCGTAGAACTTCATGGCGGGCCGCCAGGGCGCGAGCACCCCGGCCACGGTGAACACCCGCTGGTCGATCTTGAGCCGCCGGCCGACGCTGTTTCCGCCCTCGAAGAGCTTGCGGTTGATCTCGTCGGACAGAACCACCTGGGCGTCGCCCTTTTCGTCCGCCTCCGCCGGCCAAGGGCCGCCGTGGCGGAAGGGAACGGCGAACATCTCGAAGAAGTCTCGCGAGGTGACCCGCGTCGAGGCTGCGAAGGGCCGCAAGGACCCGCCCTCGGGATGGATGTAGAGGCTGCTGCGGAACATCGCCGCCCTGCGCGCGGGGAGATCGCTTTCGGCCACCGCCGCCTCGGCGTCGCGGTAGGTCAGCTGATTCGGCGGCCGCTCCGGATGGTCCGAGTCGAAGGCACGGTTCGGGTCCCAGGCATCGAGCCGCACGTAGTAGAGATGTTCGCTCCTGCCGGGCAGCGGGTCGCCGGCGAGTAGGTAGTGGATGGTGACGCAAGTGGTGGCCACGGAAATGCCGAGGGCGATGGCGGTGAGGGCCAGGATCGACAGCACCGGCGTCCGTCTCAGGCTCTGCCACCCGAGCTTCAGGTTGTAGGGGACCATCGCGGATCTCCTTCCTCGCTCACGACACCAGGGTCGACATGGCCGCATCGCCGGTCGGGGCGAACAGCGGGCGCGGCGCGTCCGTGGCCACGTCGAGCAGACGGCCATCGAGCAGGTGGATCTGGCGGTTGGCCCGACGGGCCAGCTCCGGATCGTGGGTGACCATGACGATCGTCGTGCCCTGGTCGTTGATCGCCTCGAGCATCTGCAGGATCTCGCGCGCCATGGCGGTGTCGAGGTTGCCGGTGGGCTCGTCGGCCAGGAGCAGCTTGGGTTTGCCGGCGAGAGCCCGGGCGATCGCCACCCGCTGCTGCTGGCCGCCCGAGAGCTGGGACGGGTAGTGCTTCAGGCGCGCGGCGAGGCCGACGCTCTCGAGGGCACCCTCGATCGCCGCCCGCCGCTCCTTGGCCCCCCAACCGCGGTAGCGCAGGGGCACGTCGACGTTGTCGAACACGTCGAGGTCCGGAATCAGGTTGAAGCTCTGGAAGATGAAGCCGATCTTCTCGTTGCGCAGGCGCGAGGTGTCGCGGTCCGACAGCCGGGAGACGTCCTGGCCGTCCAGGGTGTAGCGCCCCTGGTCGAAGCCGTCGAGCAGGCCGACGACGTTCAGGAAGCTGGTCTTGCCGGAGCCCGAGGGCCCCATCACGGCCACGAACTCGCCGGCTTCGACGGTCAGATCGAGGTCGCGCAGAGCGAGAGTTTCGATCAGGGCGGCGCGGTAGATCTTGGACAGGTTCTCGAGTCGGATCATGGCGGTTTCGTCCTTTGGGATAGGCAAGACGGTTCAACGCAGGAGTACGGAATCGGCGTCGGCGAAGCGGCGGGTGTCGGACAGGATCAGGACGTCGCCGGGAAGGAGGCCCGAGCGCACCTCGACCTCGCGCACCGACAGGGCGCCGAGCTCGATCCTGCGCTTGCGGGCCACGTCGCCGTCGAGCACGTAGGCCACCTGGCCGCCGCCGCTCTCGACGAAGGGGCCGCGCTCGACTTTGACCACATCGATGCGGCGGTCGAGCAGCAGCCGGCAGGAAACCCGCTGGCCTTGCTTCAGACCCGGCGGCGGCGGGCCGGCGAAGCCCACCCGGCCGCGCACCACTCCGGCGGCCACCGAGGGGGCCATGCCGAGGATCTGGGCCTCGTGCTCGCTACCCTCGACCCGCACGGCCACCGGCAGCCCCAGCACGGCCTCGTCGGACCAGGCTTCGGGCACTTCGATCTCGATGGCGAAGGCCGAGAGGTCGACCACGGTGACGAGCGCCTGGCCATCGGTGACGGCATCGCGGTCGGCCACCTCGAGGCTGCCCACGAGGCCGGCCACGGGCGCCCGCACCGCCAGCTCGTCGACGCGCCGCTGCTGCTCGCCGACCAGCAGGCGTTGGCGTTCCACCTGCTGCTCGGCCTGGCGGACCTCGACCAACCGAGTCTCGTGATCGAGCTCGGCGCGCCGCTTGGCATGGGCCAGGGACTGGCGGGCCAGGGTCAGCTCGTCCTGGGCGCGCTCGAGCTCGATCCGGTTGACCAGGCCCTGGTCGAAGATCAGCTGGGCGCGGGCCATGCCGCGCTCCGCGGCCTGGGCGCGGACCTCGAGCTGCTCGATCTCGAGCTGCTGACCGAGTCCGGTCTGCTCCCCGCGCAGCCGCCGGCTCTCGAGATCGGACTGCTGGGCGTCCAGGGCCGAGACCTCGCGGGCCAGCTCGCTGGTGCGTTCCGGGCTCTCGACCCGGGCCACCACCTCGTCCGCCGCCACCACCTGGCCGGCCTGGACCGTGAGGTGGACGATGCCGCGGGCCGGGCTGAACACGCTCGGATGCCGCGCCGCCACCACCCGGCCCTCGACCCCGAGGTCGCGCTCGAGGTCCCCCCGCGTCACGGTCGCGAAGCGCAGCTCCGCCCGCGCCACCGAGCGATCGGTCTGGAACCACCGCACGGCCGTGGGCGCCGCCCAGGCCGCGCCAGCCAACACGATTGCCAGGGCCAGGACCCACGACCAGCGCCCGCTAAACCGCCCCGTCCGTTCGATCACCCGGTCGCTGTTCTGTGTTCCCTGGATCATCGAGCAAGCCTCCGACCCCGGGCCTTGAGCAAGCCTCGAGCCAGGTGCGGAAGGCAAATGTTTTCCGCGAGTTGACGCCGTTCTGAGGGTGTCCGCCGTGCGTCCTCCGGACAGCTGTCCGGGCGAGCTGCGGACAGGTGTCCGGGACCCTCGACCTTCCTGCTACAGTCCTCGCACTCGATCTCGAGCGGTGAAAGGAGTGGAACATGGAAGGACTTCTGTGGTTCCTGTTGATCGGAGCTGCCGCCGGCTGGCTGGCGGGATTGCTGATGAAGGGCCGGGGTTTCGGAGTGATCGGCAACATCCTGGTGGGCGTCGTCGGTGCCGTCCTCGGGGGCTGGCTGTTCCGGACCCTCGGATTCTGGCCCGGGGGCGGGCTCGTGGGCTCCCTGTTCACGGCCTTCGTGGGGGCCGTGGTCCTGCTGTTCGTGATCGGCCTGATCAAACGGGCTTGAACGACGGGGTGGCGACCGAGCCCCGAGGCGGAGCTCGGTCGCCACCCCTACCACACCTCAGCGCCGCCCGTGCAGGCC